>Ga0265294_10005986_pt1 | contig 14719 bp, 21 predicted proteins | sample MunlanPumphouse3_FD_192504 | JGI IMG/M metagenome (GOLD analysis project Ga0265294, IMG submission 192504) | Groundwater microbial communities from a municipal landfill in Southern Ontario, Canada - Pumphouse #3 | ecosystem: Environmental > Aquatic > Deep subsurface > Groundwater | place... | reverse complement strand
TTTACTTTATTTTTGTAAAATCCTAAACATCCACAACTTTTCCCATATACTTTAAATTCATTACAAGTTTTACATTGTTCTACCGCATAAACTCTATTAAATTTAGAATCTATATTTTTAATAAAATAATCATATATATCCTGTACAGTTTCAAAATCTTTTAATTTTACTGGATATTCCTAAAACATATAACATCTAATTACATCTAGATTTGGTTTAATATCTAATACTGGAAAACACTATCTGTCTTTTTTAACTACATCGGGCATTATATTACTAAAATATTCGGTTTCCTCTTTTGTAAATACACAATAAGGTATTTGATTACAATCTGAAAGTGTTTCTATATTATGTTTAATACTAGAATAAAGAAATTTAATCTACTAATCTTTTAACCCCATAAAACATTCTATCATATTTATATGTTTTAATTCATAAGTATTTGGAGATACTATTGTCCACCGTATAGATTTAATATTATATTTATTAGCAACATCTATAATATATTCTACATCTTGATTTTGTTTAAATATATTTAACCCCAAAACAATATCTAAATTAGTAACATTAGATAATATCTAAATATTATCCAATATTTGTAAATATTGCTTATTTGTTATATCGGTATTATTTGGTGAATTTAGATTTATTAATAATACTATTTTTTTATTATTCTAAATATCTATAAATTTATCTCTTATTTTAGTTGTAAATAATCCATTAGTAAATATAAGTAAATTATTAAACTAAGGATTCTAATTTAATATATCCAAAAAATCTAAAAAATTTGGATGAAGGGTAGGTTCACCACCAAGTAATCCAATTTCATAACTTTTAGATTTCGTTAAAAAATTTAATACATATATGAAATCTTCTATGGACATATTTTGTTTTTGTTCCTATATAATTTCATTTGCAAAACAATATGGACATTTTAAATTACAATAATTATTTAATAATATATTCATTTATTTTTCCCTTCAAATTAACTCTAATACAGATAAATTTCTAATATATCTTTCTTTTTGTGATAATATTGGGTGTTCTAAAATTGCCTGATGTTCTAAAATAACTTTAGGTGAAATTATATTTTCAGTCCGTGTTTTAGCTATATTTATTTTTTCATATAATGGTATAAAATCTGCATATACATAAATTATATCATACTTTTCTTTATTTTTAAAGTTATTTATTTGTGGCAATCTTACTTTTGCGGTCTTATTGGTGTTATCACTTATTAAAATATTACTATCATTGGATTCAAATTCTTTTATTTTGGTATTAGCCAATAGCGATACTTTTCGTTCTGTTTCTTTATTCATTATATCATAAGAATTATTAAATTCATATCTCATATCATCTTTAGATAAAATATCTATTTTGTATTTTTTATTTGTAAAATACTTAATTAATTCTTTTCGAATTGTACTTTTTCCAGATAAAGGAGTTCCAATTAATACAATAACAGTTTTCTTATTTACAGGGTGAATGGTAAAATAAGAAAGAATTTCATCCCGTGGAATTGTATTATAATAATTAAGATCACACTTGATATTAGAATTTGCTATACACTTATCTCCATCTTTAGATGACAATATCATATTAGGAGTAGAAGTAGTATTTTTAATTATTTCTTCTTTTGCTCTCTTTTTTTGATCTAAAATATCATTCTTTATTTCTTCTGGTATTTCATTAGACATTTCCATTCCTTCTATGTCTGAATATTTAAGCATCAGATAGTAAGTAAAATATTTTTGTAAATCCAAAATTAATTGATGTCTTTTTTCTGGCTTAATGTTATATGGATTAATCATATGCATTTTTATTACTTTCTTTATGAATGGTATTTCTAATGGTAATAGAACATAATTATAAGGACAAAATTTCAAAAGTTGTTCTATTATAATACTAGATAACAGTTCATGCTCATAAAAATGATTGAAATTATCCGATTGGATTTTATTGGTAGTAAATGCTTTTCCTGCATCGTGGTATATAGCCAAAATATGCGAAATTAGTTCAGAATACTTATTATGGTCTCTATATAACCACTGAAAATCAGACGTTATAGCAGATTTTACAAGTACAGTATGAACCCAAGCATTTCCTTCCATATGATAAGGATTATTATGTTCTCTTTTATTCAATAATGAACATAATTCTTCCTCTTTTTCTTTTATTGGGATCATGTCAATGTCTTTCATAAAAGCTAAAAACGAATCTAACTCAAGATTATTAAACATAAAAAAATCCTCCTTACTCCTATTATATATTATATTACTATCGTTTTGTTAACATAAAAAACTAATTAAGTAACAATCCTATTAACGCCTATAATCCAATCCCCTAAAATACCTAATTTCCAATAGATATTGTTGCTCCTCCAATACCAATTACAAGCATTATAGATATTATTACTAAATTTTTACCATCAACCTAAACTTTATTTTCTACCAGTGTTTTAATTCCAACTGACTAAATGGATCCGAATAACAATATCATTATGCCACCTAAAACCTAAGTTGGAATTGAATATAAGAACTATTGAATTTTAGGTATAAACTACATTAGTATGGCAAATACCTACTATATTCTCATTACTACTGGATTAAACACTTTTGTAATTGCTAATACTCCAGTATTTTCACTATATGTTGTTGTGCTTGGTCCACCAATAAATCCCTAGAACATATCCTAAATCTAATCTCCTAACATTGTTCTTACTATTCCAGGATCTTTATATAATTCTTTTCCTGTAATTGATGATATCTAAAATATATCACCAAAATGTTCAATTGATGTTGCTAACATTATAGGGATAATTAATGTTGCCTAATAAGCCGAAAACTTAGGTAAGATTATTTGCGGAGTCCCTACAACCTACTATTGAGTTATACCCTAAAAATCTACTTGTCCAAATATCTACTAAATCTAATATCCACCTAATACACCTAAAATAATAGATATGATTTTTGGAAATCCCTTTAAATATAGATTACACAATATCTAAATCTACAACTAAGATATCTATAATAACCAATTAGATGAAGCCATACTAATTGCAGTGGGGGATAATGTTAATCCAATTAGAATAATCATTGTGCCTGAAATTACAGGGGGAAATAACTTTATAACCTTTTCTAACCCAACGAAATGTATTATTGTTACCAGTATAAGTTGCTATATGCCCTACATAAGAATACCACCAGTAGCATACTAAATCTATTCTGGTGTTATCTATAATCCGTTCTATAACTATTCGGGTACACTACTAAACCGTTCCTACCCACCCTAATAGTATAAAATAACCTAATTTATTGGCTAAATAAATGCAAAACTAGACCCTAAATATACGGGAACTTTAAGTTTTGTTACCAGATGAAATATTAATGTTCCAATACCAGAAGCTAATAAAGCTGTTGATATCGGTATTCCACATAAAATTGGAACTAAAACCGTCTAACTAAACATTGTCAACTAATGCTGTAATCCTAATATTAAATATTGCCACCAAGTATTACCTTTTTCCATATTTTAACCTCCAAAATAAAAGGGGTAATACCCCTTAGATATTAATCTGTCATATTTTTATTTTTTTCTTCGAATCTAAAACTTATATTAAATTGTAGTGGTTCTTCTGATGCAATTTCTATTTTAGACTATACTTTCAAATTATTACCTAACTATTCCCTAAGTTCTATCCAAAAGTTTTTATCACCAAATAAAAATCTACCACTGCCTCCATCTCCTGGAATTCTAGATAACGCTAAATTTCTTCTTATTTGCTAATCCAAAAAACTTTCCATTGGTAAAATGCCATGATTTGAAAGTCTGTATCTTTTAAACCTAGCTACTAAATACGTTGATAATTCTGTATGTTCATCTTCTGTCATTATAATCTTGCCGTCTACTAATTCCATAACTTATTGCCCCCTTAATTTTAAATATATTTGTATTATATTGGGAAATTTTTCTTTTACCTGATTAACCATTAAATTTACGATTTCTCTTGTTTCCCACTGCTAATGATTATCCAATCGTTGATCCATAATATGAATAAATTCTCTCATGTTCATTGTCCATATAACTTGAGTAAAATATGATACTGGTAATACCATCCTCTAATCTTCTTTTTTAAGTCCCAATTCTATAAGTTTATCATATGCCGAAATAATTTTACCATATATCTCTGACATTATAATTTCAATTTCCTTACCATTCTAATAATTAGTAAAATTAGGCATAAAAAAACTATCATCTTTATTATATCTAGTATAACGTCTACTAACTTCACTCCAAGATGACAGTCTATATTTTACAAGTTGTCTCTATACAAAAACGGGCATAGTTACATCAAAAGTCAATGTTATATGTTCGAATGGAACCATATGTTTCAAATTTAATAATCTCTCCAATAATTCTAAATCTTTTGATTGTTCTTCTAAACCTTTATTATAACTTATTCGTGCCTATTTTATTGGTGTAAAATCATTTCCCATACAATCAATTAATTTTGCGTTTAATTCCATCTATAACTCCTTCAATTATGTTATAATATAAATAGTATACTGTATAGTAACTTACTATCTAGTAACTTACTATCTAGTAGTTTATCTATTAATTATAATAGAAATTTGATGTTTATTAGTTAACTAAATGTAAAATATATATTAATATAATTTAATATATTTGAAATGAAATTGACACCAATAATAATTTATAAAATGGTATTATAATGGTAAATATTGTAATTGGGGGGGTAGGAAAATATGGAATTTGTTACTAATTTAGATATTCCAATAGACGAAAATGCACCAACGACTTTTGATAAATCAATGTTTGAAGCATTATCAGTACTTATAAATGAGAAAATAGATGAAAATAATAGGTAGCTTAATAATCATAATATTATATGTGCATAGGGCGATAAAATAGTAATTGCGTCAAATATATTAGCGTTGGCAAAATAGCAATATGTATTAACTAAGATGTATTAGGAATTTTTGTAGAACGAAAAAGAGGAAATATAATAAGGAGGTTTAAATATGGAATTCAAGAAATATAGTGAGATAGAAAATACATATAGAAATGAAGAAATAAAAAGAATAAGAGCTAATGGATATGATAGTAAAAATATAAAATGGAGCGTTACTGAAAAAGTAGACGGTTCTAATCTCAGTTTTTGGATATCACCAACTGATATAAAAGTAGCAAAAAGAAGTCAATTCTTATCACCCGAAGAAGTATTTTATAATCATACTGCAATTCTAGATAGTTATAATATTGATTTTTATAACATATATCAAATTTTAAGAAATGATTATGGACAATATTTTCCATACATTATAATATACGGTGAAATATTTGGTGGTTCTTATAATCATCCCGATGTTCCAAGAGTTAGTCAGGCAAAAAAGGTTCAAAATAGAATTCAATATTGCCCGTGGAATGAATATTATGTATTTGATATAGCATATCCAAATCTTGATACTGGTGAAATTGAATTCCTTGATACTGTTAAATTCGAATTGACCTGTGCAAATACTAGACTATTATATGCCAAATCTTTATTTACTGGAACATTTGATGAATGTTTAGAATTTAACAATAAATTCATTACTACAATACCAAAGAAATTAGATCTTCCAGAGATAGAAGATAATTATGCGGAAGGAGTAGTAATAAAACCAGATATACCATTATTTTTCAGGAATGGCAGACGAGTAATATTAAAAAATAAAATTGATGAGTTTGCCGAAAAAGTAAAATCTCCAAAAGAAAAGAAAGTATTGCCACCAGAAGTTGCAACATATGTAGAATATATTAAAGACTATATTACTGAAAGTAGGTATATATCAGTAATTAGTAAAATTGGAGAAGTATCATTTGACAATTTTGGGGTAATCATTAAACACTATTCAGAAGATGTATTAAATGAATTTACAAAAGATCACCCAGAATTTGAAACATTAGATAAAGAGGTTAAAAAGCAAGTTACAAAAGAAATGAATAAGAGTATTGCTCCACTAATAAGGAGACAATTGATGAAATGAAAGTATTAAAAAAAGTAATACGCAAAACTAAACATACGTATAATCCGTTAAAAATATTTTTTAAATAGTTTGACAAGTAGAAAAAACAACCCAGGCCAAAAGTTAGGTAATTTAGGAGGAAATAATATGAATAAAACGGTTTTAATTGTAATTGGGATAATAATTATATTAATAGTAGGTTAGTTCCTGAAAATTGGATTAGATTAGATATTTGGCGTAACACGCAAAACAATCAATGCCGATAATATTATATATAATTATGAATGGTTTAAAATGCAATATAATGATTATCTTTAGTTGAAATCTAAAATATAGATAGCAGAGTTAGAATAGTCAACATATAAATAGACGTATTAGGATAATTGGGATGATAAATCAAAATCTGAATATTAGAGATTAGAAACAATTTAGACTGGATTAAGATATCAATTATAGGATGTAATAGCAGAATATAATTAGAAATCATCTATGATAAACAGAAATATATTCAAAGATACAGATTTGCCGTATGAATTAAATACTCAATATTAAAAAGGAGAAAAGTAAAATGAAAAGATTGGCAATTATTATTTTAATACTAAGTATTATATTATTGGGATCATCGTGCGAAACCAAAGAAAATTTATCGTCAACTATTGCAAAATCATCAGAAGAAATGGCGTAGAACCAGAAACAATTAGAAACAATTCAACCTGCTCCAGTTATGGATTATTCTCTTGAGCGGGAAAATATAATAGAAAGAACCATCAGATTTAATGATCAAAATAAAGTTTCCTATATTTACTTACTTTCAGATTATGGCACTGTAATTAGTTTTTTTACAATTAAAGGTAAGGTATCTAATTTATCTAGCTATTTAGTTCCCAATGATACAGTTATTACACATAAGTTTAATGAATGGGCAGTAACAGTACAAGCACCAGATGTCGATGGATCATATGGAACCAATGGAGAAGGGATTTACTTTTTTACCACCGATGGAACATATGTAGAATGGAATGGAAAATATATATTACTAGATAAGCCATTATTAATAAGTCCCGATGCGATTATAATGAAATTGGATAATTAAATATGGAAATAAAATTTTATGGGTATAAAGACGAATTATCTAATATGTATCCAGTAACACTGCATATTGATGGAAAAAAGTTTAACTGTGTAGAACAATATTTTCATTATTGTAAATTTAAGTATACTGATCCGTCATATTAGAAACGTATACTTGAATAGGTTAGCGGATATGAATAGAAAAAATTAGGAAAATCCCGAGAGCATAAAATAGATCCAAATTGGGATAACAATCGAATAAAAGTAATGTATAAAGCAATTTACCACAAGTTTTATGATGATGAATATTTGCGAACTTATCTCATTCAAACAGGCGATTAGGATCTAATTGAAGCAAACCCCCATGATAGTTTTTGGGGTATAGGAAATGGAAACGGCAAGAATATGGTAGGTAAGATTATAATGGAAATAAGAGAATTAATAATGGAGGAGTATGATGGTTTATCTAACTGGTGATCTACATGGTGAAATTGATTTTCCAAAAATTAATAGAATTCCATCTAATTGCGACAAACTAATTATTTTAGGAGATTTCGGTGTAATATTTGAACCTGATGAAACTGAAATGGAGAGAAATCTTTTGAATAGATTAGAAAAATTAGAAATTCCAATTTTATTTATAGATGGAAACCATGAAAATTTTACCAGATTAAATGCATTTCCCAGAGAAAACAAATTTGGAAATGAAGTGGGTATAATACGAAATAATATTTTTCATCTATTACGTGGTAATATATATAATGTAGATGATAATAAAATATTTGTAATGGGTGGTGGACTTAGTATAGATAAGAAATATAGAACCGAAAATATTTCTTGGTGGAAAGAAGAAGAACCATCACGTGAAGAAATAGAAAATGCGTTTAATTCATTAGAAGCAGTAAATAATAAAGTAGATTATATATTTACTCATTCTATACCGTCTAAATTAAAATCTTATCTAAAAGGTAGTTTTATTGAAAATGGATTTTATGATAGTAAAGGATCTTCACATTCATATACTGAAAGGTTTTTAGATGAATTATTAAATATAGAATTTAAGATATGGTATTTCGGTCATTATCATACTAATATTATGATTGAGGATGAAACTTACGGGAAATTTGTTGGCTTATATGAAGAATTAGTTCCGTTGGGTTATTTTGATAGACTTATTGGGTAGTATAATTTTGATTGGATTTATATTTAAGGAGGAAATAATTTATAATGGATAATAAAAAGCTAAAAATTCTTTAGAATTTGCTATTTTTAGATATGTTTAATATGGAACTAACCCCATCAATAGCGTTTTAGGAATTACCAGATAATATATTAGGTCAAGTGGTAATTAGTGGTATGTATACTGGTTATGATATTATTGATTCTGATACAACATGCCCCACGGATTGGTATATAAATAGTTATTCTACTACACAATTTGCGTATAATAGTAATATATCTGGATTAACATATAGTGAGGGTAGTAGTATAGACGATGATAAATATCCTAGCGGTATTTCTAGGCACTATATGAATATTCTTATAAATAATATATATCAAAATGATTTAACATTATTGCGTAAAATTATATAGCATGAATTAATACATGTATATTGTATTATGAACTATTCTTATTATGGACATGAAGATAAATTTTAGGAATTGTAGGAAAAATTTGGTATCTATTCTTATGATGAAAATGGAAATAAAGATTATCAATATTTCCACACAAATTAAAAATTCGGGGGTCATCCAATGGTAGGATAGTGGACTTTGACTCCATTCATATAGGTTCGAATCCTATCCCCCGATCCAGTTTTGTTACATTATCTTAATAATATACATTTTGTTGTAATACTATTTATTAAATAAAATGATATTATAGAGTATAGAACAACAGTAAGTAAAAGGAGGAGTAAGAATGTCTAATTATGATAGGTTCTGGGATGAAGGTAGATGTGGGGATGTTTGCGGGAGATGTATTTATTATGACTGTATATTAGAAAAATGTACTCTTCTGGACAAAAACATTGATGATCCAGAAGATAATTGTGAATTTTTCGAATTTGACCCAAATACCAGTTATCCATACGAATAATATTAAAGGAGGAATTCCATGTAGGCATCAGCTAAAGAAAGTTTTATAGTAACAGCAACTAATGTTGAAAATATGCTTAATTCTGATGGATTAATACCACCATCTATCGATTTAGATACAATAAGTGATATTAATGAACAATTCAGAGTTCTTAAAGATTCATATGATGCAATTATAAAGGAATATGCTATTGTAATGGATGATCTTGTTGATTATAGTATTCAACGATACAAGAATATATATAATCGTCTTGTAGAAACATACAAAAAGAAAATAGTTTCTATTTTATCATATATAGAAGAACAAGAGTTTAATCTTTCAGAAATAAAATTTTCTATTTCTTCGTTCTTAAATAGAAAATGAGGGAGGTATAGAATGGAAATATGTGGGGTTTGTGGTAAAGAAGTAGATTTTGTATTTGAAACTGATACTGGTATAAAGATTTGTGAAAAATGTGCCGAATCATATGAAATGTGTGAGAAATGCGATAGAATAATTACTGGGGAAGATCATGAAGGTGAACATGGATACATATGTCATGATTGCTGGATTGGATTAATTGATAAAACCTATGAAACGTGGGTTCAAGACCAATGGAAATAATTTTACAATATTTATTTTATAGTATTTATGTATTAGTTCCTATATTAGTATTTCTTACATTCAAACATAAAGGTGGTAAGTAAAATGGAATTTCTACGAAAATTGGCAATAGAATCCCTTGAGAATCATTTTAATTATGAATATAGACACACAGAAGGTGTATATACATCCCCTAATTTCACATATAAAAAAATTGAATCTTATCAATTAAATATACTACTTAATGGAATAATAAATATGAAACGAATTATATCCGATTTCAAAAGAATTAATTATGATAAATTAGATGAAAAGATAACAGTATATTATTCTATACTTACAAAAGTAAAAGAGATTTGTGATATGGTATATAATTATAATAAAGATGAATTGACCAAAATAATAGAAATACATAATCAAATTTCAGAAGAAATTTATACTTCTGTTTAATCATTCTTAACACTATTGTATAATATGTTTCTTAGTTGAAACATATTATATTGTCTTACTTGTTATACTATATATGTAATAAAAATATGTAGGAGGTAGTAAGAATGATGAAAACGAAAAGAGATTTAGAACTGAAAAAAATGGCGGAAAACCTCTATAATGAAATGTTTAATGAAAACCTCGAATTGGATAACGTAAAATTTAATTCAAGAATATCCCGAAAATTGGGATACGTAAAAGCTGTTAGGTTCTATGGATCAGACATTATTCAAATTACCGAATTAGGTATATCGGATAAACTCATTCATGATGTAGATAAACTGATTTTAACCATTAAACATGAACTTGTGCATATTTACTGCATGAGAAAATATAAAGAAGTGGGGCATGGTTATTACTTCAAAAAAATAGCTACGAAATTCAGATTGTATTATTATAATAAAAGAACGGGCAGGTATATGTTCACCTGTGCATAAAATAAAAGACACCTAGCGGTGTCTTTTATTATTTAATATTAAATCTCAATTGAAAATATTTCTTTTATTTCCTTTTCTGTTAGTTTATTTTTTTCTATCCATTCAGATAATAATTGTATCTGTGCTTCCTCTGATGAATCAGATGACGTAAATAATTTTAAGTTTTCAGTATTAGAAATGCCTTCGTGAATATCATCACCGAACATAACAGTAAACATTATTTCATCCCATTCATCATAACTAATTTCATCTTTTTTCTATAATATTTTTTTCTATATTTCTTTCTAATTTATACTTTCTTGTGTTACTACTTGGGGAGTTTCTGGGTCTACTTCTTCTTCCGATTCTGATACTTGTTGTCTATCTAAATCTACTGGTAAGTCTGAATCTAATGGCTAAGAACCTGTTTGCTGACGTAAGTACTAACTCTAAGAATTTATCTACTATGCCTACTATGGATCATCCTTATGCTTATTTAACTATGTAAGTAGGGAGTTAATTATATTTTTCTACTATGGATCTACCTATTCGCTAGATAAGGAAACTGGACCAGCATTTGAGTCTAATGGTATTGGGTGTCCTTGTCTAATTATTCCTTTATCTTCTTCTGAAATAATATCTTTATCGCTTCTATATGTAGTAACTTCTGATTCTAATATTAATTTTTTACCCGTTACCTATTCTACTATACTGGAAACTACATTACTCTAAATTTCTACACATTCAGTAGTTGGGGTAAATTTTTTCTCTAAATATTGAACCTAGCTATTTATGATTTCTACTAATTCTGAATCATCTTTGTGGGTAGCAATTAAGTTTCTTAGGACTGTTACTGTTTCTTTCTATTTCTATCTTTGTTTTACAAAATCACTTCTACTCTCCATAATAATCACTCGTTTGTAATTTCAGATTCATCGCTCATCTATTGTAATTCTTCTAATGATTTACTATCTGCCCATGCTCTCTATATATCATACTATTTTATAATATCCTCTATTTCCTATCCAGTAAATACATCTCTAGCATCATCTAATGCGTAATCAGGACTATTTCCTTGTTTAATTGATATAGCAATATGTAATGCTATATCATTTCTTAAATTATTATCCTATTCTGTAATTTCTTCTTTATCTTCCTCTTCATCCTCTTCTTCGTCTTTATCTTTATTTTTCTTTAATCCTGATCCATCTGCTTTGCCTTTGCCTGGACCTTCCCCACGACCATGAGGACCAGTGCTATCTGGTTCTTTGCCCATTTCATCTTTTTCATCTTCCTCTTCATCCTCTTTCTCTTTTTCCTATTCTTCCTCTTCCTCTCTTTCTTCGATTACTTGATCTAATTCAGTTTTAAGATTTTCGCCTATTTCGATTATCATTTCCTAAATATCATATAAATCATCTTCATTTAATACCATCTATTTTATTTTTTTCTACTAATTACCCTAGAATCCTCCGCCCATATCTACCAATAAATCTTCTTGTAGGGGTTCTACACATTCACCCGTTTCCTCTAATATAGAATCGGGTTCGGGTTCATCATTATCTTCGGGTTCTTCTTCTGGCTATTCTTCTGATTCTTCTTCTGGTTCTTCATCGGGTTCTTCATCAGTAGATTCATCTGATGATTCGTCTGTTTCTTCTTCTAACTATTTTTTAAGTTCTTCGAACTAATTTTCTTCAACAAATTCAGCTACATCATCGGGAACAATTATTTCCTATAATTCCTCAAACCATTGTTCTTCATTATCTATAAATTCCATTAAAATTAAACCTGATAATTGTTCTTCATCTAATGAATCTATTTCTTCTTCATCATTTTCATCTTTCAATTTATCAACAATCTTATCATATAATTTTTCTATACAGAACTAAAGATAATCCTATTTCTTTTCAATATCAGATATTTTACTTTCATCCCTATGCAAGGATGATAAAATTTCCTAGAACTATTTTATATTATCTTTATCCATTTGATTCACCACCAATTGAGATTAGTATTTACTGTTAAATTAACAGAAATTTACACTTAAATTAAGTATATTTTGATTAACAAATTTAAGTTTAATTTAATATAGGGTGAACATAATGAATGAGGATAATGTCGATCTAAAAATAATAAATCATGAGAAATATAATAAATAGTATGAATTAATGCTTAAAACCTCTGATGATTTAAAAATACTATTAGATAAGTTAATAGAAGAATATCAAGAATGTACTGAAAGACGAAAAAAGATAGAAGAAGCATTAGATAAATTGATAACTTCTGTTCCAGATGAAAACGATAATGTTATTAATTGGTCGGTGTCTATGAGTAAAACTATACGTGAAATTAGACAAGTATTAAAGAGTTTAATTTATAAAGAAAGAATATTATTAGAATCTATCACAGAATTATCTAAATCTTCGGTTACTGGTCCTAAAAATTTAGGAGATATAGTATCTGAACAAGATAAATAGAAATAGAATTTATTACATAATTTAATATTAGAAAAGAAATAGGGCGATATTGAAAATATGTAGGAAACAGTAGGGGCATTGACATATGCTACAATAATGAAAATTTAGGAAGATACAATATCTTCAAAGAATAATTAGGGGGAATAATAACTATGGAACCTAAAGAGAAAAAATTACTAATAGAATAGGAAAAAGATCCATTACTTGATGAACCAATAGAAAAAAGTGGTCCAGATAAGTCTGGAGAAACAATAAAACAAAAAGGTTAGGATAATAGAGAAAGTACAGATGTTGTACCTGATAATAAATCAGAAGTATTACAAAATAAAAAAGCCTAGCCTGTTGCATCTGATTAGGATAAAGAAAAGATTCATTAGAAAGGTGTTAGCACAGATAAATTATAGGGAACAGAAGAAGCAGACAAATTCAGTTCTGAAATGACTAAAAAAATGAGAGAAGTAGGAGAAAAAGCCAAGAAATTCCAAAAATCTTTTGATACTATATTTTCATTTATGGGAATTGATAATCCTAATATCAAAACTGCTTCATTTAATGCAAAAGCAGTTGATGATTCAAAAGAAATAATAACAGATATGAAACAAAGTGAATATGAAGATAAAAAATCATTAAAAGAATAGTATAATATGTGTGATGCTGATTGGGATAAGATGAATGAATCTGAAAATATTATAGAACAAGAAGATGAGTATGTACCCGATTATGATCCATTATTAGATGAAGATTTTAATGACGATTTTAATGACGATTTTAATGATGAAGGTAATAACGATATTCCAGAATTATCAGATAATTCAACTAATAAATTAAATGTTGTTCCAGCACCAGAGGATCCTAATTATATACCCAGATATTCTGATGAGGAAGTAAAACAGTTTTATACTATTGATTTTCCAGATGATTCTTAGATCGACCCAAACACTATGTCCAGAGAACAATTAGAAGATATAATGGATGAAGTAAACGAAGAAGATAATATATCATCTGATTATGAATATAATGAAATCAATAATAACAGAGAAAATACACTAGAATCATACACAGTAAATACCCCTATTACAGAATAGATTGGATATAAGATATTTTTATCAACTGTTGATTAGATAAAGAACAAAAAAATAACATTAGAATCATCAATTGATAAATTCAAAAAATAGTAGACCGCTAACAAAAAGACAAATACAGAATAGTCAAAGGTATTTACGAGAATTTATAGGGGATTAGAGAATTTAGATATAAAAAAAAAGTAATGTTAGAATAGAACAATAATCAACTTAGATATATAAGTTGGATGGATTTAGATGAATTAAAGTATCAAGTAAAAGATGCTATTTTTAGCACATATAAAACCCATGCGTCTAGAAAAAGTAAAACTAAAGATGTCCATTCAACTAAAAGTGTTGGGACAACTTGGACATTTTTAGATATAGCAAAAGAAGAAATGATAGTTAAATATATATTTAAGTATAATACATCACAAGAACGAGATATATTTAAAATAACGTTAAGTGAAATTAGGAAATGGATAGATTT
>Ga0265294_10005984_pt1 | contig 14720 bp, 13 predicted proteins | sample MunlanPumphouse3_FD_192504 | JGI IMG/M metagenome (GOLD analysis project Ga0265294, IMG submission 192504) | Groundwater microbial communities from a municipal landfill in Southern Ontario, Canada - Pumphouse #3 | ecosystem: Environmental > Aquatic > Deep subsurface > Groundwater | place... | reverse complement strand
TTGAAATAATGTTTCTTTGACATTGTAAACAATATTATATGTTTTCTCTGCAAAATTCAAAAAGATAAAATGTTAAATCAAATATTTATGTAGGCGCGTTGGCTGTGCTATACTCAAATAAAGAGGTAACCAAAATGAAAAGGAAATTGCTTTTTTTGCCCTTACTGAGTGTTTTTGTCGTTGGTTGCAACGGTCAAAACGCCCCTTTTAGTGATGATGAATACAAACCAAAAGGTATAATGCCAACTCACAAAATAGTTGATGCTTTGCCAAGTGAAGAAGAAGACATTTTTGATAACACCATTGAAGATAGCGATGCCTATTTGACTGCGGTAACCAGCACAAACGAATCGCGCTTCTACGGAAAAAAAGTCTTTGCAGATCATTCATCAGTTGAATCTTACGATGAACGAATCTCTCAGACTGCCACATTTGCTCGTTACGAAAACGGAATAAGCGTTAATAAAAATAGAACTCAGAAATCGCGAGTTTATGAAGGAACGCTTATCGAAAATGAAACAAAGCAAGATACATATAGAGTTTTAAATGAAACCGAAGACGAAATTGAAATAACAACTGATGTAACCGGTTATGATGGAAAAAACGATGTAGAAACGAGCACTGCTTCCTACAATCCCCTTTCTGATTACGAAGTATATTTTCAAGCTAACGTCACTGATTTGATTGTATTAATGGCTAGTGGAGGCATGATTGGTTTAACCAAAGATAAAATGATTGCCATGCAAGACAAAGATACTTCAACAACGCCTCCTAACGCGCCCTACATTGCTGGCGATGGTGCTGGTTTTATTGTTGAAACAAACCAGATGTTTGAAGCATATTTTTCTAAGAAAGTCGATAATGAAACCGAAGAAGAATACTATCATTTGTCCTCTTTCCGCTTATATACCGAATATCTTGTTCTATCAGAAGAAATACCTAATATTGTTGATGAACCAATTGTCTATTTAGAAAAGCCGGTCCTGCTTGGATATGAGGAAACCATTTTCACTACAAAACTAACTAGTAATGGTAATTTTAAAACCTCAGATATCCCCCAACCGGCTGAGATTTAGGAGGAAAAAAACATGAAAAAAACTAAGTTATTACTCTTAATTCCAATTGCCTCTTTATTAGCGGGCTGTGTTGTGACTGATTACAGTCCATTCAAAGAAGATGATTACGTTCCGATCGGCTATCAGACCGAATCTATTACGCGAGTAATGACCAGCGATGAACGAGGCATTTTAGAAGATGGACTTTTGAGAATGGATGATTATGTAACTGGTATGAAAAGTACCAATGAAGAGCGTTACTACCTTCATTCTTACTTCGGCAAAAACACTCCTACCGATTACGAGGACGTCGATTCCTCGCTATCGTCTTCTTTAGAGGCTAAAACCTACAATAACAACGTCAAAGTAGTTCGTGAGAACGAAAAAGAATCATTTATGAATGATTATGCAGATGTCGATTCTGAAGAAGAAGAATATAAATGGACTTTCCTTCCCACACCAGAAACGTATGAAACACGTCGTTCAATGGCGCGCGATAGCGAAGATGTCGCCGTGACGATGATTGATACGGGGGCATATGTTGCGGCAACTGATTATCAAACGCGTTTTGGTCATAATGTCGCAGAGACTGCTGATTCACTTATTGATGACTCAGACTTAATTGGCATGAACGATGATGAGATGATAATCGGCATTAAAAGAACATCTGCATCCGCAATCTTAGAGCTCAGACGAAATAGTTATGTTTATGCGTTGACGAACAGGGTAGTGGAAATCAAACTTTCGCTCTATGAACCAGAAGACGATAGCAATCCATTCTATCTTCCAGTTCAGGTTCGTGAGTATCTCGAAATGAGGGTAATTAGTGAAATATTCGTTGGAAACGAACTCGCTAAATATTTAGATACGCCAATCATCATCGCTTATCAAGAAGAAATCGTTGAATACTTAACTACGGATAATGGTGATTACGACATAGCAAGCATTCCTGAAGTTGATATAGTCTAAATGTCATGAGAATCCTTTTTCTTCTCTTCTCAGGAACGTATAATACCCAAAAAATCGCTCGTCTCTTGGCGAGTGATTTTGCATCGAATGGTCATACATTCGATATTATAAATATCGACATCGATACGCCTCTTCTTAAGCTTGAAAAGTATGATTTAATTGGCTTTGGCTATCCAATCTATGCCTTTAATGAACCGCGCTTTTTCTGGCGCTATGTCAAGAAATTATCACTGCCTGAAAACGCCAAGTATTTTGTTTTCAAAACATCGGGTGAAACATTGGCCTTGAATAATGCCTCCAGCCGCCGAATTATACGAAAAATTCGACGCGAAAAGAGAAATCTTCTCGGCGATTATCATTTTGTTATGCCTTATAACATTCATTTTCGCTTTGATGATGCATTTGTAAAAGAAATCATGGAGTACAATCGTAAATTGAGCAAAGTCCTTGTTTATAATGTTTTAAACGACAAGCAATCACTATTAAAAACTAACCCTTTCTACAATTTTCTAGCTTGGGTGATTGGCATTCAGCGGCCAGGAGCCACACTGAATTCTTATTTGTATAAGACTGATATGAATAAATGTATAAAATGTATGAAGTGTGTTCGCGATTGTCCGACTCATAACATTTATTACCGAGAAGGTAAAATTCTTTTTAAACACAACTGCCAAATGTGCATGCGATGTTCTTTTTATTGCCCAACCGATGCGATTAAGATTGGCTATTTGAATTCGTGGCGCGTCAATGGTGCATATCGCTTTGATGAGATTTGTAAAAACGATAATTTGCAACTTCCATATATAAGCAAGGATTCAAAGGGATTTTATCGTTGTTTTATTCGTTACTTTGCTGAAGTTGAAAAAGTCTATCAAGAATATTTACTTACTTTAAATAAGTAGTCGCTTTTAATATCAAAGCGATTTATTAAGACTTGAATATATCTTTTTGTTATATTTATGATATGGAAATAGCGATTAGAAATAAGTCTTTGCCATTCCTCCCTCTTCGCGAGCAAGCGCCACGAAAGAAACGGATCTTTGAAATTGACTTATTACGAGGCATATTAATCATTCTAATGATTTTAGATCATTTGGCTTATGATTTTGGAATTCTGGCCAATGAATTTTTTATCGCTGCTCAAGCTCCCGAATGGCTTCGCAATATTTATCTTTGGAGCGAAGCTTATTGGGTGTTCGATTGGCGCATTAATGTTCGCTATGTTGTCGTTGCCCTATTTTTTATACTGACGGGACTAAGCGCATACTTATCACGGAATAGCATAAAACGAGCTATGTTGATAATTGGTTTTGGGGCCATTGTCTCGATTGTTGCCTATCTTGGTTCAACTATTTTTAAAACAAATATGTTTATTTTCTTTGGTATTATTTCGTGCCTTGGTGTGTCGCTGCTTATTTATTCTTTATTTCGCCTTTTTATTATTAAAACGACTGGATCAAGAAGCATTTGGAAGTGGTGTGCTCTCTTCCTTGCCCTCCTTTTTATGTCAACTGGCTTTTGGATGAGGATCGAAGCTACAACAATAAGCATCAATGCCCAAAACTGGTGGATGCTCATTAATGGTCGTTTGGTACCGGCTATTCGAACTTATACAACTATTAATGGCGTGTTTACGCCAATTAATTATGATTTTAAAATGCGCCTGGCAATTGTCCTTGGTCAAGCATGGTATGGCGTTGATTGGGCCGGGCTTTTCCCTTATATCGGATATGCTTTTCTAGGTGGTTTTTTCGGTGAACTACTTTATAAGAACAAAAGAAGTTTGATTTTTAAAAAGAACGGAAGCGATTATCACAAAGTCGAAAAGGCTTTAAAACCTTTAACTTATATCGGTTCAAAAACAATTTATATCTATTTATTTCATCAGGCTGTCTTGGCTTTAGTTGCCTTTGTCGTTTATTACCTTTCCGGCGTTCCTTTAAGATAATGGAGAAACCATGAAAAAAGAAAATACATTATATTTATCACTAAAAGATTCAGTAAAAGCATATTCAAAACGAACTGCTCTTCTTTACATGCACAAAAAGACAACGTATAAGTCGCTATTAGAAAAGGTTCATCGTTTGTCCCAAGGTCTTATTTCCTACGGCATTAAGAAAGATGATGTCGTTTCTGTTTGTCTTCCAAATATTCCTAGCGCCGTTCATCTTCTCTATGCGATTAATCAAATTGGCGCTATCGCAAACTTGATTCACCCTTTGATGAAATATGATCAAATGAAGACGATTATGGAAGAGACGGGTAGCCGACTACTCTTTGCACTTGATACAGCCTTTCAGGAATTTATGCCCCTTAATGATATCGGAGTTCGCGTCATCGCTTGCTCGCCGGTTAGCGGACTAAACCCTTTACTCATTCTTGGATACAGTTTGCAAAATTGGGCAAAATTAAAGAGAATCAAGAAAAGCGACAAAATCAAGTCTTTTTACAGCAAAACGCAACTATTTGCATATGATAACGATATAAAAAAGGACGCGTTTTATCTGCATAGCGGTGGCACGACAGGCAAGCCAAAAGTTGTGGCTTTATCCTCTTATAGCGTCAATGCTTTAGCTGCAAATGGCCTTGATATTTTGCAATTAGATGAAACAGAAAACAAGTACATGCTTGCTGTCCTTCCTATTTTTCATGGCTTTGGTTTGTGCATGGGCATGCATGCTTGCTTGGCTTTTGGGGCTGCGAATACATTAATGCCGAAATTCCACTCCGACCAAGTGGTAAAATATTTAAAAAAGGGACAAATTTCTTTTATTATCGGCGTACCAATATTATTCGAAGCCTTGCTAAGGAACCCCTCTTTTAATGGCCCATATTTAAAAAACTTGCACGTCGCTTTTGTCGGTGGTGATTTTGTCGCGCCCTCTTTAATTGAGCGTTTCAACGACCGCATGGAGGCTAATGGATCAAAGGCCCGACTTTATGAGGGCTATGGTTTAACCGAAGTTGTGACAGTGTGCTCAGTTAATACCGACGCTCACCATCGCAAAGGAAGTGTCGGCAAATTGCTACCGAACATTCATATGAAAGTCGTTGACCTTGAGACGAAAAAAGATTTAGATTTCGGCCAGGATGGTGAACTGTATGTAAAAGGCGAAACGATGATGAATGGCTATCGCTTTTTAAAAGATGAAAGCGAACAACCTTTCGTCAAAGACGATCATGGTGATATTTGGATTGCGACAGGTGATTATGGAAGCCTCGACCAGGATGGATATGTCTATTTTCGCCAACGTTTAAAAAGAATTATTAAAGTTAGTGGCACGAATGTCTTTCCTAATGAAATCGAAGGAGCGGTGATGGATCTTGGCGTTGTTCATGAGTGCGCCGCCATTGCCATAAGTGATATTAAGCTTGGCAATGCCATTAAACTTTTTGTCGTCCTTGACCGCCACTACGCAAATCAAAATATTGATAAGCAAATTTGTGAAACGATTGAAAAGCGATGCGGTATTTATGCTGTTCCAAAGGAAATTGTCTATCGCGATAGCCTTCCCAAAACGCTCGTTGGCAAGGTTGATACGAAAGCTCTTTCTTAATAATTTGCGTATCTATTAGATAATTAGGCATGTTATCGTATACTATAAATACAGAAACAAGGAGACTTGCTTATGCAAAAATATCGTTGTCTTAGATGTGGACAAATCGTTGTTCCTAACGAAGATGGCACATGTCCCGTTTGTGGTGCACCATTTGAAAAATTGCGTCCCCTTCCTGAACCAAAGAAAGAAGAAAACAACTAATATTATCGATAAGTTATAAAAGGAGAATGTTTTATGCGCATCTTATTTGAAAATGCTCGTATTCTGAGCATGAACGATAGACCAATTGTCGAGGGCGACTTAGTCGTCGATGGAAATCATGTTGTCTATATAGGCAAGAATGGTTCTAAACACGGTCCTTTCGATCGTGTAATTTTGTGTGATGGTAATGTTTTAATGCCGGGCTTTAAAAATGCTCACAACCATTCAGCGATGACTTTTCTAAGAAGTTATGCCGATGACTTATCTCTTCGCGACTGGCTTTATAATTGGGTTTTTCCTATTGAGGCCAAACTGCAACCAACCGATGTATATCATCTATCCAAATTAGCCTTTGCTGAGTATCTGACTAGTGGCATAACGGCTAACTTTGATATGTATTACTTTCCCAAGGAAATCGCTCGGGCGGCCAGTGATTTTGGTATGAGAACGATAATCTTAGGCACACCGACGAAATTTAAAGAATCGATTAGCGATCTCCGCGAGAACTATCAAGTGATTAATGGCAAATCTGACATAGTCAGTTTTCGTCTAGGCTTTCACGCCGAGTATACAGCCACGCACGAGATGCTTGTTCAGCTTTCGGAATTGGCAAATGAGTTAAAAGCACCCGTTTTCACGCATATAAGTGAAACGGAAAATGAAGTTCAGGGTTGCATAGATCGCCATGGTGATACGCCAGCCGTATATTTTGAAAAACTGGGTCTCTTTAATTATGGCGGCGGTGGTTTTCATGGTGTTTATCTCACCGATGAAGATATGGAAGTGTTTAAAAGGCGTAATCTCCACTTAGTGACGTGTCCAAGTAGTAATACCAAATTAGCAAGCGGAATTGCTCCCGTTCAGAAATTTTTGGATTATGGCATGAATCTTTCAATCGGCACTGATGGACCAGCCAGCAATAACTGTCTTGATTTCTTTAGAGAAATGTTTCTTGTTACCGGTTTAGCAAAATTAAAGACGATGGATCCAACATCCTTAGATGGTTATCAAGTTTTGAAAATGGCAACTGTCGGCGGAGCTAAAGCTCTCGGTCTTGACGATGCTGACACACTCGAGGTTGGAAAACTAGCCGACCTCATTATGATTGATCTTAAGCGCCCAAATATGCAGCCGCTTAATAATATTGAAAAGAATCTCGTTTACAGTGGTTCAAAAGAGAATGTTAAACTGACGATGATTAATGGCAAGATTTTATATGAAGATGGCAAGTTCTTCTTAGATGAACCAATTGAACAGATTTATAAAAACGCTCAGCAAATTACTGATCGCATTAAACAAGAGATTACAAAATAGTACGTTTTATAATCATATCATTATGAAATAGCCTGCGAATATTTTAATATCTATGCGGAGGTTATTTACTATGGAAAATCGCAAAGTAGTTATTATCGGAGACGGCGCTGTTGGTTCATCAACGGCCTTTGCCTTATTGCAAGGACATAGCGTTAACGAAATTGTCATTATTGATGTCAACAAAAACAAAGCTGAAGGCGATGTTTTAGACATGCAGCACGGCATTTCTTTTGTCTCACCAAAAATCGTAAAAGCAGGCGAATATAGCGACTGTCAAGATGCCCACATCATTATTATTACGGCCGGTGTCGCCCAAAAAGAGGGTGAGACACGTATTGATTTACTAAAACGCAACATCAAGGTATTTGATTCGATTATTGAAAGTATGCGCCCTTATCTTGATGACGATGTCATCATTATGGTCGTCACTAATCCCGTCGACATTCTCGCCTACTATGTTAATAAGAAATTGAACCTTAAACCCGGACGCGTAATTGGCAGTGGAACTGTCCTTGATACTTCACGTCTTAAATATTTGATTAGCGAGGACACGGGCGTTGATACACGCAACATTCACACTTATGTTGTCGGTGAACATGGCGATAGCGAAGTCGCTACCTTCTCCATCACGACCATCGGTGGTGTCAATCTTGAAGATTATTGCGAAAGCTGTAAACGCTGTGCATGTCATGGCAAACTAAAGTTTGATGAACTCTTGAAAGAAGTTAAACACGCGGCCTACGATATTATTTCCAAAAAAGGCGCTACATATTATGCTGTTGCCCTTGCCGTCGCACGGATTGTTGAGGCGATAGTTAATAATACCAATAGCATCTTAACGGTTTCATCGTTCATCGAAAATGCTTATGAGGGAAGAATAAGCGATGTTTATTTATCTTTACCGGCTGTTGTTAACCGCCAAGGAGCGGCTCGTCTTTTAACACCGAAATTTTCGAAGCAAGAAATAGATGATTTAGTTAAATCAAGCGACTCATTAAAGAAATTAATCAAAGAAATCGAAATGTAAAAGAAAAGCGCGACTCACATGGTCGCGCTTTATTCTTATAAAGTGATTAAACATTCATCGCGTAAGTATAATCAAGGAACGCGGCCAGAAGCGGATCGTGGTAAACGGCCGCTTTTTCTTTGAGCCACACTCTTTGCTCGCCGACAAGTTTCGTGTCCGATGAAGGAATAGTTAAACCCTTGATAATGGCTGTTCCACTGAAATCATTAAGATATGATAACGAGGACTGGCGCTCAGTTGTATAGTAACTATCTTCGACAAGATATGAACCATCTACTTCAACATTAGCTAAAAGATCATTGAAATAAACAACCTGTGCTTTGATGACGTCACCATTCGTCGCGCCGCCATTAGGCTCAATGTATTGTAAGGTCGGTACAAAACCATCTCCATAGCCAAACACTTCATTGTTAAGACTTGATAATCCATAATCATCTTTAAATGTTTGCCATTGATCATCTTGATAAATGCCTGAATCGTTTAACTTAATACCTTCAACATTTGTTTGTAGCGCATAAATGGTTTCCATTTCATTAAGATGAGCAAGAGCGTAGTCTTTTAAAGGATTATCTTTAAGATAAAGTGAAGCTTCACTTTCATCATAAAAGAGGACCGAAAAAGGATTTTCCTTTGTGTAGAGACTTTGTAATTGAGCAAGGTCAAGGTCGATGATAGTAGGGGTAATTATTAATTCGTTAATATAAGTATTAAATGATTCGCTACTCGTCCAAATCTTGTGCGTGGAATTGTATTCACGCATTGTTTTGATGACGCCGTTTTTGTAAATAGCCATTGTCTGCGACGAACTATTAAGGGCAATACCGAATGTATCGCGTTTAATATTTTCACTATCATAAAATTCGGCAAAGGGAATGGTGTATGCTCGAACATTATTTTCAATAATATATGGTTTTAGGATTGAATCGCGAAATGACGTCCAACAAGTGCAATTTGAATTTGGTGTTTGAAAAAGAAGGAAATTATCACCATTATCAAGTTTGTCTGATAATTCTTCATAGTTGAGAACATTTAATTCTCCAAGTAGCTTTCCGTATATCAAGGCCGTCTTATTGGCGTTGGCATCGCAACCGCTAAGGAGGGTTGCGGCCAAAGTTAGGGCCGTGAAGATGTATCCGATTTGTTTCATAGAAATACCTCAGGTAATAATTATATTCGCCATCGTTATATTATGCGACAAGAAAGCAAAAAAATCAGTAAAAAGACCTTAAAAAAACATTTCCAAAATGATAGCAAAAATGGCGAAAAAAAATCAAGATGATTATTAAGGAGAAAATGAAAATCAAAATCTTTTACATTTTCGCATCATTTTGCGCAGAAAATCGATTGTCAAAAAAGTGAGACCACATCGCTGAAAAACGCTAATTTTTGCGATTAAAAAATGAGGGTGTAAATATTTTCGCGTTTTCTCGATTAAAATATGTTGTATTTTCGTTGAATTTTGTCTATATTTTTATTCGTAAAAATTCGAGGTCATATTCGCTTCGAAATATCTACAAAGGCGAGGTGTAAAAAGATGGCCCATAACGAAACAATTATCAGTCTAAGAAATGTTTCTAAACAATTCGATGGAACAATCGTGGTTGATGATTTCAATTTAGATATTAAACGCGGTGAGTTTGTGACAATTCTTGGACCATCGGGATGCGGAAAGACGACAACTCTTCGCATGATTGCCGGTTTTGAAACACCAACCAAAGGCGAAATTCTTCTTAATGGCACCGACATTTCCGTCCTCCCACCTTATAAAAGACCAGTTAATACTGTCTTTCAAAGATATGCTTTGTTTCCTCATCTTGATGTTTACGATAATGTCGCTTTTGGTTTAAAACTAAAAAAGATAACCGAAGTATACAAAGACAAAAATGATAATGAGGTGAGCAAAAGTCGCCGCTTGACCATCGAAGAGATCGATGAAAAAGTCGCTAAGGCATTAAAAATGGTTGATTTGGAAGAACTCGAAGATCGCGATGTGCAAACTCTTTCGGGCGGACAACAGCAAAGAGTAGCAATTGCCCGTTGTATTGTTAATGAACCGAAAATTTTGCTCCTTGATGAGCCGCTCGGCGCTCTCGATTTAAAGATGCGCAAGGACATGCAACTTGAGTTAAAAGCAATGCATGACAAACTCGGTATTACTTTTATATACGTTACTCACGACCAAGAAGAAGCGTTGACAATGTCGGATACGATTGTCGTTATGAAAGACGGCGTTATTCAGCAAGTTGGTTCACCCATGGATATTTATAATGAGCCTGCAAATGCTTTTGTTGCCGATTTTATCGGCAATTCAAATATATACAACGCGACGATGGTCGGTCCAAGGGTCGTCCGTTTTATCAACGCAAACTTTCCGTGTAGTGATGATTATCCGCTTAACGAAAAAGTAGATGTTGTCATTCGCCCTGAAGATGTGGAAATTGTCGCCCCACAAAAAGGTCTGGTTGACGGCAAAATCGTCAACAAGATTTTTAAAGGCGTTCATTTTGAATATGTTGTCATGGTTGGTAAAAACGAAGTCATTGTTCAAGGAACGAAGGATTTTCCAGCCCAACAGGTCGTCGGTATTTATATCGACCCCGAGAATATTCACGTTATGAAGAAAGAATTCACGATTAACAGTTATTATGATGCCTGGATTAATAAAAATAACCAAGTCGTCATCGGCAATGTTGCCTTTGATTGTAAAATCACCGACTTAGTCCCACAATCATCTTTAGATGATGATGGCTATGTTGTTAGTAAAAAAGGCACCCGCTATGATTTTAACGATGCGGAAGTCGTCGCCGAAATACAACTAGGTGACATTGAGCTATCAGATGACATCGAACAAGGCCAGACGACAGGAACTGTTGTTTCCACTCTTTATATTGGCGATCATTATCAGTACACAGTTCGCACCGAAGAAGAGGAAGATTTTGTTGTCGACACTCAATATGTCTTTAATGAAAATGACGTTGTATCAATAAATGTTGCCGCTGATAAAATCCATTTAAGAATTAAGGGAGATATCGCCAAGTATGAACTTTAAGCGTAAATATTTAGCGATACCTTATGGCGTCTTTTTGGCGCTCTTTGTCATTATTCCGATTTTATTAATCGTGTATTACGCTTTTTCTAATGCGGGGGGGCAACTTTCATTTGATTCCCTCGTCCGCTTCTTCTCATCAACAACGAAACTCAATGTGTTACTCGTTTCCTTTTTTATTGGTATTTTAAACACTCTTCTCTGTTTGCTAATCGGTTATCCGTTAGCCTACTTTTTAGCTCGCAAACAATACAACACTAATACTGTTTTAGTTTTGCTTTTTGTCATGCCAATGTGGATTAACTTCGTCTTACGCACGGGGGCCACTCGCGACTTATTGACATGGTTTGGAATTAATGGAGGACAACACCCATATTTAGCGACGATGGTCGGTATGGTTTATAACTTCTTGCCTTTTACCATTTTGCCACTTTACTCGACGATGCTTAAGCTTGATCAAAGTCAAATTGAAGCAGCCTCTGATTTGGGCGCTAATCCCTTTCAAGTGTTCACAAAATCGATTTTACCTCAGTCGTTACCCGGCATTGTATCCGCCGCGACGATGGTTTTTATGCCGACGATGTCGAGTTATGTTATTTCCGATGTTCTTTCCGAAGGAAAAATTACCTTGTTTGGTAATTCAATCTATCTAAACTTTTCAAACTCACAGTGGAATGATGGTTCGTTTATGGCTTTGATAATGCTAGCGATTGTCGGTATTACCTTACTTATTTCTCGTCGTTTTAATAAAGATGACTTTGCATCGCGAGGGAGCAACCTATGGTAAAGTCAAAGAAAATTTTTGCGGGCATTTATATTTACCTGCTTCTCTTTATTATGTATCTTCCGATTTTAGTCTTAATCGCTTTTTCGTTTACTGAAGCGACGAATGTCGGTGTGTGGACAGGCTTTTCGTTTAATCTATATGCCCGCTTATTTCAAAGTAAAGAAATAATGACGGCTTTAGGCAATACTTTAATTATCGCTTTTATTAGCGCGGTTATTTCAACTCTGCTCGGCACGGCTGGCGCGATTGGGGCTTTTTACAGCCGCAAACGCATGGTGAAAGCGATCGAAGGCGTGACACAAATACCGATTGTTAATGCCGAAATCGTCATGGCTTTATCGCTGACTGTTTTGTTTGTTTTTGTCGGTAGTGTTATCTTCCACGGTCAGTCGATCTTTGGTTTTTGGACATTGTTAATCGGCCATGTTGTTTTGTCTGTCCCGTTTGTCTATATTTCCGTGCGACCTAAGTTAATGCAACTTGATCCGCACCTTTATGAGGCGGCTCTTGATTTAGGAGCCACGCCACAAAAAGCACTTTGGAAGATTATTATTCCGCAAATTATGCCAGGCATTCTTTCTGGTTTTTTACTATCACTTACCCTCTCGCTTGATGATTTTATCATCACAGCCTTTACTCGAGGCACAGGCCTTTTAAATGGCGAAGGAACAATCGAGACGTTATCAACCTTGGTTCAAGCTAAAATTAAACGTGGTCCAATTCCACCGGAAATGCGGGCCTTGACCTTAATTATTTTCATTGTTGTCTTATTAGTTGTTGTCGGAATTACTTTATATCGTAATAAAACTAGGAGTGTGAAAAAAATTCGCAAAGGGAGGGAAAACCATGAATTTTAAAAAGACTTTGTCGGGATCATCAGCCGTTTTTTTCTCAGCGCTTTTATTAGCGGCTTGTAGTGGAGCAGGACCTCACGAAGGTGGTAGTCAAGTTCTTCGTATTTTAAACTGGGAAGACTACATTTATTTAAATGACCCACAAAATGGTTATGATGCCAAAGATCTTGTCGAACAGTTTGAAGATTTCATCATGGAAACGGAAGGAAAGGAAATTAGTGTTGTCTACGATACTTTTGATACGAATGAAACGATGCTTAACTCCCTTCAAACCGGAAAATCAGTATATGACTTAGTGTGTCCAAGCGATTACATGATTCAAAAGATGATTGCTAACGACATGCTCGAACCGCTTGATGACATCGCGGTTAAAGTTCCTAATTACGATCAATATGCCTCACCATATCTCAAAGATGTATTCGCTAATATAGAAGCGACTAACAGTGTCACAAACACAACGCATTCCATTTCGGATTATGCGGTTGGTTATATGTGGGGGACCTTAGGCATTTTATATAATCCCACATATGAAAAGTATGCAAATCGCGATATTTCTTTTGAAACAATCACCGAAGACATGCAAGATTGGAATTCTTTATGGGATACAAAATACAAAGATACAATCTCGATAAAAGATTCAATGCGCGATACTTATTCAGTCGGCATAATGCGTGTTTTTGATGAAGAAATTCGTCAACTACAAGAAACATATCTTGATGACAGCAAACCCGCATACGATCCAACTGAATATAATGAGCAACTAACCACTATCTTTAATCGTTCTGATGAAACAACTGTTGCTTCAGTTAAAGAAGAGCTCCTAGTCTTAAAAGAAAACATTTACGGTTTTGAAAATGATTCCGGCAAACAAGATATCGTCACCGGAAAGATTGGCATTAATCTTGCGTGGAGTGGCGATGCCGTCTATGCCATGGATCAAGCTGAAGAAGAAATCGAGACCGAATTATATTATTCGATTCCGGAAACAGGCGGAAATATTTGGTTCGATGGTTGGGTTATGCCCAAAAGCGACTCTTTAAACAAAGAACTAGCGCAAAAGTTTCTCGATTTCGTTTCTGATCCTTTTAACGCCGCGCAAAACATGGACTACATCGGCTATAGCTCTTTCATCGGTGGTGAAGACATTAATACTCTCGTCCACGAGTGGTATGACATTCGCGAAGATGAATGGGAAACGCCAATTGACGAGTGGAAACTCGCTAATGATATAACTGATGATTTAATTGCTTATGATTTAACTTATTTCTTCGGCGATACCGTTGACACGGAAACGATTATTTATATCGAAGAAGATAGTGTCGGTCGTCAACTATACGCTCAATATCCTGATGAAGAGATGATTCCTCGTTTATCACTCATGCGTGATTTCGGCGATAATAATCGTTATGTCTTAGCGATGTGGGAAGAATTTAAGGCTAGTACCTTACCGAGCTGGGCGATTGTTTTAATCGTCATCGGCGGTTTAGCGGTGGTCGGTTTTGGTGGTTTCTTCATCTATCGAAAACAACAAACGAAAAAGAATCGTAGCGCTCGCCGTCAACAGGCGACCTCGTCTCGTCGTTAGTCATTTCAAGTAATTTATTACTTATTGAAGGTTCAAATGTCATTTGCTATAATTACTTGCGCTGGTTCCTTAGCCAAGTGGTAAGGCAATTGACTGCAACTCAATGAGCGTCGGTTCAACTCCGATAGGAACCTCCATTTTATTTCTCACTTGTATAATATCAGCCCTAAGGTTTATATTATATAAGCCGCCATTTTGGCGGACACGCGCCCGTAGCTCAACTGGATAGAGCGTTAGACTACGGATCTAAAGGTTACGGGTTCGACTCCTGTCGGGCGCGCCAGTGTCGGGATGTAGCGTAGCTTGGTATCGCGTCTGCTTT
>Ga0265294_10005981_pt1 | contig 14722 bp, 20 predicted proteins | sample MunlanPumphouse3_FD_192504 | JGI IMG/M metagenome (GOLD analysis project Ga0265294, IMG submission 192504) | Groundwater microbial communities from a municipal landfill in Southern Ontario, Canada - Pumphouse #3 | ecosystem: Environmental > Aquatic > Deep subsurface > Groundwater | place... | reverse complement strand
ATACTTCCGCCAATTCTTTCCTGGATGCTCAGTCCAAAAACATTTTCTACTAAAAGCTTTATTAAATTGTAAAGCCACTCCATTTTAAGTAGTTGGTTATTCAACCATTGAAATATAAACATTTAGTTCTCCTTTATATTATTATATAGTACGTAAGTTTCCGTCTATGGTATCGATGAACTTTCTGAAATCTTCTAGAGATTCTTTGTCGATGGAATATAAGGTCCTGCTTCCATCTTTTCGACTTCTTACTAAACCGCATTCACATAAAGTTTTCATATGATAAGACAATGTAGGTTGGGTAATGTTAAACTCTTCTAAAATATTACATGCGCAAAGTTCATTATGAGAAAGCATTTCAAATATTTTAACTCTTGTTTCATCTGAAAGAGCTTTCATGGAAAATGCGTAATTCTTATAATCGTTTTTCAAATTTAACACCTCTTAAGTTATTTGTACTCATAGATGTTTATCTATGTATGTATTATATTCCGCATATAGATAATTGTCAATGTATTTTTGACTATATTTAATCATATTTTTGCATTCTGTCGAAAGTTATAAATTCAAAGGTTATTTCATCAAAATCAGGCTAACACAAGTATAAAATTCGTTTTGATTTACATAAACTTTACAAAGTAATTACAAGCTTAATATTTACATATCAACATATAATGATATATAATTCAGGCAAGAAGTTAAGGGAAATTCGTGATATCATAATAGGAAAAGTTGAACTATTACTCAGTTGAATATGATGATATAGCTGATAGTATAAATGATTGGTACGACACATCAAATAAGGAGATAAATTAATATGAACAACAAACCAAAAGTAGCATTTATATGCGTGCATAATTCATGCAGAAGTCAAATGGCAGAAGCCCTTGGAAAGCACTTAGCAAGTGATGTATTTGAAAGTTATTCAGCAGGAACAGAAACTAAGCCACAAATTAATCAAGATGCTGTAAGACTGATGAAGAAGATTTACAATGTTGATATGGAAGAAACACAATATTCAAAAATAATTACTGAACTGCCGGAAATAGACATAAAGATTACTATGGGTTGCAATGTTATTTGTCCATTTGTTGACAGCAAGTATGAAGAGGATTGGGGTTTAGATGATCCTACAGGAAAAAGTGATGATGAATTTGAAAGAATCATTGAACAAATTGAAAAGAAAATTAAAGAACTTGCTGTGAAAATTTCAAGTCAAAAGTTATACTAATTAAGGAAAATATATTGACAATTATCTATTTGGTGATACAATTTAAATATGCGTATATGCTCATATATGGGTGCGTATATAGAAATAAAGTTATAATAAAATAATATGGATTATATGGCCATATAAGTAATGTAAAAAAGAATATAAAGGAGATGACTATTTGTTAGATATATTAAAGGCATTAGCTGATGAGACAAGGTTAAGAATATTATCTCAAATCCTTAAAGAAGAAATGTGTGTTTGTGAAATTGAAGAGTGCTTAGGACTTACTCAGTCAAATGCATCAAGACATTTGACAGTACTTAAAAAGGCAGGTGTTTTAGAAAGCTATAAATCGGCGCAATGGACATATTACAAAGTAAGCGATGAATTTATCAGAGAAAATACGGAATTATATGATTATCTATTGATAAAAATAAGTAAGGTACCTTGCTATGATGTTGATTGCAATAAACATGATAAATGTAAGTTGCAAGACTTATGCAATAATATAAAATAGATTGGGAGGATTATTATGAGTAATAAAAATAAATCAGGAATTGGATTTTTTCAAAGATATTTAACGTTATGGGTTGCACTTTGTATGGTGGCAGGTGTTCTAATGGGCAGATTTATACCTGCTATTCCTGAATTTTTTGGACAATTCGAATATGCTAATGTTTCGATACCTACTGCTATACTAATTTGGATAATGATTTATCCAATGATGATGAAAGTAGATTTTAAAAGTATAAAAAATGTAGGTAAAAATCCGAAAGGATTGTATGTTACATGGACTACAAACTGGGTTATAAAACCCTTTACAATGTATGCTATAGCATCATTTTTCTTATTTGTAGTTTTTAAAAACTTCATTACACCAGACCTTGCAACACAATATTTAGCAGGTGCCGTACTTTTAGGAGCTGCCCCATGCACTGCAATGGTGTTTGTTTGGAGTACATTAACAAAAGGTAATCCAGCTTATACAGTTGTTCAAGTTGCAACTAATGATTTAATTATATTAGTAGCATTTATTCCAATAGTAAAATTTTTATTGGGAGTAAGTAATGTTTTGGTTCCATGGGATACCTTAGTTTTATCTGTTGTGCTCTTTGTAGTTATTCCTTTGACTGGCGGAATATTAACAAGAATGAATGTAATTAAGAAAAAAGGTCTGGAATATTTTGAAAATGAGTTCTTACCTAAGTTTGATGGTGTAACAACTGCTGGATTATTATTAATGTTGGTTTTGTTATTCTCATTCCAGGGAGAAACTATTTTAAGTAATCCGTTGCATATTTTATTAATTGCTATTCCATTAACTATACAAACATTTTTAATATTCTTTATTGCATACCTTGCGAGCAGGTGGCTCAAACTTCCATACAACATAGCAGCTCCTGCTGGTATGATTGGAGCATCTAATTTCTTTGAACTTGCAGTAGCCGTCGCAATTGCGTTATTTGGTATGGATTCACCGGCTGCTTTAGCTACTACAGTTGGTGTGTTGACTGAAGTTCCAACAATGCTGTTTCTTGTATATATAGCAAATAAAACACAACATTGGTTTCCCTCATCTAAAACAACTTAAAATAGCTCAATATAATAGTTGACAATGGAAACCATTAAGCCTATAATAGTTGATATGGGACGCTAATTTATTAGGAAAGGAAGGAGCAATGAATAAGAATATAGCTGATATTTATAATTTAATTCAAGATTTATCATGGTACTTTGGTAATCAAGGTTTTATCGGGGATTGCTGTTGTGAGGATTTATCATTGATTGAGTACATAGCACTTAAAAAAGCATACGAAAATAAGAACATGACAATCCTATCAATCGGCAATGAACTAAACATTACTAAAAGCGGGGCAAGTAAAATTGTAAATAGATTAGAAAAAAAGGGCTATATCTTTAGAATTAAATCACCTTTGGATGGCAGAGTATGCTGTGTACAAATTTCTAAAAAAGCAAAATCTGTCATAAATAAAATTGAACAAAAGTATGTTGAATATTTTGGAAACATGCTTAAAGATCTTGATTCTGAAAAAGTCGAAAATATCAAAGAATCATTGTATATTCTGGTTGATTTGGTGCATAAGCAAGGGTTTATATAATAATAAAAATCAGGGTGCGCTTATAGAGAATAATGATGAGAAGAAATTGCCATTCAAGGGGCATAATCCTTGTAAGTTATGAGATAGGAGATAATTATGGATAATGGAAAAGATAAAAAAGGATTATTTGGACGTATAAAGGGAAGTAAAAAAAAGAAAAGCTCATGTTGCTGCGACATTGAAATTGAAGAGATTCCTGAAGAAGACGAAAAACATGTGACAGAAAAAAATGAAGCCGGTTGTTGTTCAGGTTCTACAGATTGCTGTGGAAGCCAGGAAGAGATAAAAGTTGAGAAAAAACAAATTGTAATTGATTTTTTGTTTCTTGACTTGAGTGTATGTACAAGGTGCCAAGGAGCTGAAAACAGTTTGGATGAGGCTTTGAAGGATGTATCTAATGTTCTTGTGGCAACAGGAACAGATGTAGTAATAAATAAAGTGAATGTTAACACTGAAGAACTGGCTGTTAAGTACAAATTCCTTACTTCACCTACAATTCGTGTAAATGGACAGGATATTCAAATGGATTACAAAGAAAGCTTGTGTGAATCCTGCGGAGATTTGTGCGGTGACGTAGTTGACTGCAGAGTTTGGATTTATCAGGGAAATGAATATACTGAACCACCTAAAGCCATGATTATAGAAGGAATTCTCAAGACGGTCTATGGTGGAAATTTAAGTGAAAATTTAGAAGAACCGGAATATGTTATGCCGGAAAATCTAGTGCATTTCTATAATGTTATGAAAGAAAATAAGTAAGAATTTTCATCAGAAGGCACATGACACTACAATTAATCCTTAAACAGTTCGGGATAAAGTAATGTAAAAAGGAGCAATATATGGCTTTTGACTATAAGAAAGAATATAAAGAATTTTATATGCCTAAAAACAAACCAAGCATAGTTGATATTCCTAAAATGAACTATATTGCAGTTAGGGGAAAAGGAAATCCAAATGAGGAAAACGGAGAATATGGTAAATCCATAGAATTGTTATATGGTATTGCTTATACAATTAAAATGAGTTATAAAGGCGATTATAAGATTCATGGATATTTTGAATATGTTGTTCCTCCATTGGAAGGACTTTGGTGGCAAGATGGAATTAAAGGTATGGATTATTCAAAAAAAGATGAGTTAACCTTTATTTCTATAATTAGGCTTCCTGATTTTGTTACAGAAAATGATTTTAAATGGGCAATTAATGAAGCAACAAAAAAGAAAAAAATAGATTTTTCGAAAGTTGAATTTTTTACTTATGAAGAAGGGCTATGTGTTCAATGTTTGCATTTAGGTTCTTATGATGATGAACCGGCAACTACAAAACTTATGGAAACTTATGCAAATGAAAATGGATACAAAATTGACATAACAGAGAATAGATTTCATCACGAAATATATTTAAGTGACCCAAGAAAATATGAAGCTGATAAATTAAAAACAGTTGTTAGACATCCAATTAAAAAATTATAAATACAACATCAAAATAGTAATTGGCTAACTGAAATACAGAGTTGTTGTTTGCAAATAGTTTTAATAGCATTACCTTTATAATAATGTCATGGGCAATTTCTTATATATGAGATATAAACAATGGGCAGAAGATTTCAATAATAAAATAACACTACAAGAAAAAAGCGATGAACTAAAACGGATTAACAAAGAATTAGAAGAAGCAAATCAAAAGCTGGAAACTCTGTCTAAAACCGATGCTTTAACCGGCGTTTTTAATCGCGGATAGAGCTTTATATAAGGCAAAGGAAAGGCGTAATTGTACTTGCTTAGCTTATAGGTTTAAAATAATGAAATTTAGGAGGGAAAATGAAATATACATTCATTTGTTATTCAAGATGTGGAACATGCAAGAAAGCCAAGAATTGGTTGGTAAAAAATAATATAGATTTTGTGGAACGACCTATAAAAGAAGAAAATCCAAGTGAAAGTGAATTAAAAGGATGGATTGAAAAGAGCGAATATCCTTTAAAGAGATTTTTTAATACAAGTGGGACTTTGTACAAAGATTTAAATCTGAAAGAAAAATTAGCACATATGTCTGATGAAGAACAAATAAAGCTATTATCAACAGATGGCATGCTCGTTAAAAGACCTATACTTATAGGAGAGGATTTTGTTTTAGTTGGATTCAAGGAAGATGAGTGGGAGAAGACCTTCAAGCTGATATAAATTAAAACTCCTATGCAAGAAGATATAACTATATTAAAAGATATACTGATAGATTATTTTATAGGGTATTTAAAGGGGAGTGACGATTTGAACAATATTATTGAAGTGTTTTATAAAAACAGAAATGAAGAATTAGCTGTTCCTATGGCAAAATATATGAAAAATATGTTTCCTTTCTTAGGTATTAAAACGCCTGAAAGAAAAACTCTTTCTAAAGAATTCCTGAATTCAAGAAAAAATGATACTGAGGTTGACTGGGAATTTATTGACAAATGCTTTTTATTGCCGGAAAGAGAATTTCATTATTTGGGTATTTCTTACATGAATACGGTGAAAAACCTCTTTACTATTAATGATATGGAAAGAATAAAAGGTATAATAACATATAAATCTTGGTGGGATAGCGTGGATTCCATAAGCCCCATAGTCGGTTATATTTGTATAAAATATCCTCATATAAAGGATGATGTTATTGATAAGTGGATTTTTTCAGATAATATTTGGCTGAAAAGGGTTTCTATATTATTTCAGTTAAAATATAAAGAAAATACTGATACAGAATTTCTGACTAAAGCAATTGTAAATAATTCAGACACTTCAGAATTTTTTATAAATAAAGCAATTGGTTGGGCACTAAGGGAATATTCAAAGACTGATAAAGTTTGGGTAAGAGACTTTATTAATCGTAATGAATTGTCAAAGCTAAGCATAAGAGAAGGAAGTAAATACTTATAGGTAAATCAATATAGATGTCTTGCAGCCTCAAGAATGAAATTTGAAGTTTTTGAGAGAAAGGATATTCAAAATAATAAAGAATGATGTATGATTCATTTACAATTCATATATTTTGAATTATAATTATCATAACAAATATATTGTTGGAAAGAGAGGTGGCCAACATGACTCTTGCAAAAAGAATAGAACAATTATTAAAAGATGAATTGAAACCTGAAAACATAAAAACAGTTATAGACATAGCAGAATATTTGAAATTTAAAGAAAATAAAAGCATATGGGACAAGATTAATGAATCGCAGGAAGAATACATCACTGATGAAGAACTTAAACATATTGAAGAATTAAAGGCAAACAGTGAATTTATAAGTCAAGATGATTTATTGAAAGAACTGGAGATAAATGCCGATGAAATATAATATCCAATATGATAAAAGGTGTTTGAAGTATTTAAGAAGAATTGATAAAAAGGCTCAATTGAGGATACTTAAAGCAATTAACGATCTTCCTTACGGGTATTAATTATAATAAATTAGGTGAATGAAAATGAACAACAACATTAGAAAAATTGTAATAACAGGCATTATACTTATAGCTTGTATTTCAATGTATCTTATAGAATCTTACATAAAACCTGTTTATATTATTAAATCAATATATAAATTAGTTATATTTGCAGGGTTTCCTCTTATATATTGTATTTTTGACAATGAAATAAGATTTAAAGAATATTTTACTTTGAAAGATAAAGAGCAAATAAAGTTCGCTTTAGCATTAGGTTTGGGAGTTTTTGTTTTTGTGCAGGCAGGGTATTTTGTTTTAAAAGGTTTTATTGATTTAAACAATATATCAGCTGTTCTTGAAAATAATTTAGACATTAATAAAGATAACTTCATTTTTATTTCACTTTACATATCTTTTTTTAACTCGTTTCTTGAAGAATTGTTTTTCAGGGGATTTAGTTTTTTAATACTAAATAAATATTCGTCAAAAAAGTATTCTTATATAATAAGTGCATTTGCATTTTCAATTTACCATGTATCTATTTTAGCAAACTGGTTTAATGCAGTTATTTATATGATATTTATTGTGGGCTTATTTGTAACCGGATTATTTTTCAACCTGTTGAATGACAGGTATGATAATATATATAACTCATGGATTGTACATATGTCAGCAAATATGTCAATAAACTTTGTTGGATTTATGATGTTTGGAATTATTTAATTGGGTAACTTGGTGCCTGGCACCATTTGAAAATGAAGAGCTTCCCAAAGTAGGTGACTTAAGTGTCATAACAAAGGGGACACGCCTTGCAGTCAGCATGTATTAATTCGTTGCTAATTGTTTAGTACTGTCCCCAAATATACTGAGCTTATTTAATAAGATATATATTTTAGCTTGGTATGGTATTGGTATTAAAAATATTTAAATGATTCTTTAAACTTTTCAGAAATTATTTTTTTTCTGCAGCTATCACAGATTCTTTCTTCTTTCTTTCCTAATTTTGACTCTATAAATTGTAAAGCTTCATCTGTTGTGAAAGTCTTGCCACATACTGAGCACTTAACCAACTTGAATTCTTTGTTCCATATTGTTCTTATTCTGTTTTTATCTGTCATGGTTATTGCATTTGTAGGGCATACCTCGGCACATGCACCACAGCCTATACAATCCTTTGAAGGATCATCATAGGGTGTGGAAACTTTTTTTGTTGTTCCTCTGTTTATTAAGGATATGGCTGAAGTTCCCATCTTTTCACAGGCTTTAACACATAGTCCGCAAAGGATGCAGTTTTCCTTAACTTTATAATCTACATATCTATCCGGAGCCTTTACACCATATTCTTCAGCTAAACTTTTAATATAATCATTGTTAGGAGTTTTTAATAACAATAAAAGAATAATATTTTTTCTAATTGCAATTATTTTTTCCGAGTTTGTGACAACCTCCAAACCATCTCTTATGGGATACACACAGGATGAAACAATCTTTGTTTTTTTGCCTTCCCTTACTTCTACCATGCAAAGTCTGCATCTGCCTTGACCTTCAATACCATCCTTATGACAGAGATTGGGAATGTCTACATTATTTCTTTTAGCTAATTCCATTAATGTTTCTCCGGGGAGTCCTTGATACTCTTTACTATTTATTATAACTTTCAATTAAAGCACCCCCTATCTTAACAGCACCTGTAGGACATACAGAGAAACAGCTGCCACATTTAATGCATTTGTCTTGTTCTATTATATGAGGTTTTTTTGGTTCTCCTATAATGGCGCTTGTCGGGCATTTTTTTGCACATGCACCACAGCCTATGCATTCTTCCTTGTCTATTGAATAGGAAGTTAGGTTTTTGCATACTCCTGCAGGACATTTCTTGTTTATTATATGGTCCATATATTCGTTTTTAAAATATTTCAGAGTGGTCATAACAGGATTAGGAGCAGTTTTTCCTAAACCGCAAAGAGATGCTTCTCTAATTGTTTCGCTTAAACTCTCAAGAAGTTCAATATCTTCCAATTTACCTTTGCCTAAGATAATATTGTTTAGAATATTAAGCATGGTGTTTATTCCTTCTCTGCAAGTGGTACATTTACCACAGGATTCCTCTGAAAGAAATTCCATGTAATATCTGGCGAGGTCAACCATGCAGGTTGTATCATCCAGTACAATGACACCACCGGAGCCCATCATAGAACCAATATTGCCAAGGGAGTCAAAATCAAGAGATATATCTAAGTGTTCCGCGGGGATGCATCCTCCGGAAGGGCCTCCTGTCTGCACTGCCTTAAAGGGTCTGTTTTTAATAATTCCTCCGCCTATATCGAACACCAATTCTCGTAATGTCGTGCCCATGGGAATTTCAACCAATCCTGTATTTTTAACTTTACCGACAAGAGAAAAAACCTTTGTGCCGGAATTTTTTGCAGTGCCTATTTCTTTAAACCATTCAGCTCCATTTATAATAATGGGAGGTATATTTGCCCAGGTTTCTACATTGTTTAAAACTGTTGGCTTATCCCACAGACCTTTTTCCACACTTCTAATATATTTTGCTCTTGGCTCTCCGACATTTCCTTCAATGGATGCCATTAGGGCGCTTGATTCGCCGCATACAAAAGCACCGCCGCCTCTTACTATTTCGAGTTCAAAATCAAATCCGCTTCCAAGAATATTTTTCCCTAAAAATCCGTGTTCTTTAGCACTATCAATTGCTATTTGCATATTTTTTCTTGCTAATTGATATTCATCTCTTATATAAAGAAAGCCATTATTCGAATTGATTGCATATCCGCAAATTATCATCCCTTCAATAACTGTGTTGGGGTCACCTTCCATAATGCTTCTATCCATGAAAGCACCCGGGTCACCTTCGTCTCCATTACATACCACATATTTAGGGTTATTATTATAATTTGAACAAGTTCTCCACTTATTCCCTGTAGGGAAACCAGCTCCTCCTCTTCCTCGCAAGTGCGAGTCTTCTATTTGACTTATTACTTCATCAGGAGTCATTTCAAACAAAGCTTTATGTAATGCCTTATAACCATCTCTTTTCTTGTAGTCATCTATATCCTTTGGGTCAATTTCACCAATATTTCTTAAAGCGATTTTATGTTGATGTTTGTAAAAATTAGCATCCTTGTGGGATACAATTCTTTTCTTGTCATTTAAATCAAAATAAAGGAGCCTGTCTATAATTTCGCCCTTTAAAATTGTTTTTAAAACAATTTCATCAACATCCTTTGCTTTAACTTTGAAGTAAGAAATTTCATCAGGCAATATTTTTACAACTGGGCCCTTTTCACAAAGTCCATTGCATCCTGTTGCTTTAACTTGAGGGATTACTTCTATATTAGTATTTTTTAATTTTTCTAAAAATTGAGTATAGACATCATAACTGTTGTTTGCAAGGCAGCCTGTACCACAGCATACTAATATTTTCCTGTTTTCCTTAATCATAAGCGGCCTCCTTGTATTCATTAATAACTTCCATTATTTTTTCTTTAGTCATTGCACCATAATATTTATTGTCAATAACCATTACCGGGGCTAAAGCACATGCCCCAAGGCAATTGACTATTTCAAGGGAAAATAAACCGTCAGCTGTTGTTTCTCCCGGTTTTATTTTCAATAAATCTTTAATTTCATCTATGAGTATATTTGAACCTCTAATATGGCAGGCAGTACCGTTGCATACTTTGATAATATGTTTGCCCTTTGGAGTAAGACTTAGTGCTTTATAAAATGTAGCCATAGAGTATATTTCACTGACAGGAATATTTAAATATTCTGCTAAATGAAAGACTGCTTCTTTAGGAATATAGTTAAATTCAGTTTGAATATCCTGAAGAATTGCCAAAGTGAATCTTTTTTCTTGTTTATATTTATTTAATATATTACTTAATTGGTTATAATCAATTGAATTGTCAATTTTCATAGCGCACCTTCGTTTATTTTTGTTCAGCCTGGAAATTAGCTCCAGGCTGAACATATAATTATTAAAATGCTTCTGCTAAACCTTTGTTACTTAATGAAAGCTCAGCTAATTTTTCATCTGTTGGAACTCCTTCTTTATCCCAACCTCTAAGTTGGTAGTATTCATCAAGCATTACTTCAAGCTCTGTTACTTTACCTTTTGAAGGACCACTAGTTACCGGTTCGTTTAACAGTCTTGGAGGAAGTAAATCATCCTCTCTTGTAAGTCCTGCTTGTAAGTTGAACAATTTTTCAAGATTCCAAATTCTTTCACCCACTAACAACATTTCTTCATCTGAATATTCAAATCCTGTTGTGCCTCTAAGCATGCCTGAAACTTCAGGTAACCCAATTGCAAATGTGGTGAAAAGACATATATCTGATGAATCAACTAATGCAGTCAAATCTTGGAATAATTTAACCAAGGCTGCTTTACCTTCTGTTGATAATGGATCTGTTTTCATTGGAATACCCAATACTTCTGTAGATGTAACGTATCCTCTTACGTGGCAGCCTCCTCTGTTGCTTGTTGCATAAGAAAGACCCATTCCTTGAATTGCTCTTCCGTCATATGCAGGCATTTCTTGTTTTTTAACTGTCATTGATAATTCCGGATGACCATACATATCAGCTAAGCGGTAAGAGCCAAGAGCTAATTTATCTCCAAAGCCCTCTCTATTTCCGGTTTGTTCTGTTAATTTCATAATACTATTAGCATCACCGAATTTTAATTCTCCACCGTCTAAATCTTCTTTGGTAATATATCCTTTTTCATACAACTCCATTGCACAGGCAATTGTTGCTCCCATTGTAACAGGGTCAAGACCAAGCATGTTACAAACATGGTTTGCTTTGTTTATTTCATTTAAATCATTTATACCGCAGGAAGCACCATAAGACCAGCCTGCTTCGTATTCCGGACCTGCCACTACTCCTTTGTATTTGCCATCAGGAATTTTAATTGTCCTGCCACAGCCTATTGGACAGGCATAGCACGCTTTATTTCTTATTAAGTAGTTTTCTGTTAAATATTCTCCGCTTATTTTATCTGCATCTTCAAATCTTGAAGTTTGCCAGTTGTTAGTAGGTAATGCGTGCATCTCATTCAATATATTTACAAGAACTTCTGTGCCGTAAGTAGCAAGGCCACCGCCTGTTCCGGTTACTCCATTGGCAGTTACCTTTTCTCTGGCTTCTGCAACAGCTTTATTAAATTGCAGTGCATTTGCTACTCCAATTCCGTTAGAGCCCTTTACAATTACAGCCTTTAAGTTTTTAGAGCCCATAACTGCACCAAGCCCCGATCTGCCTGCAGCTCTGTCCTTATCATTCATAACCGCAGCAAAAAGAACTAATTTTTCACCTGCAGGTCCGATACATGCAACCTTTGCATCCTCTTCATTTTCGTTCAGAAGAATGTCTGTTGTTTCAAATACATTTTTTCCCCATATGTGTTTAGCATCCTTTAGCTCTACCAAATCATCATTTATATGAAGGTAAACAGGGTTGTTAGCTTTTCCTTCAAAGATAATTCCGTCATAGCCTGCGAATTTCAATTCAGGACCAAAATACCCACCTGTATTTCCAGCGCCGATTGTCCCTGTTAATGGTGCTTTCGCTACAACATTAAATCTTCCTGCGCATGTTGCGTTAGTTCCGGTAACGGGTCCTGTCATAAATATAAGTTTGTTTTCCGGGCTTAAGGCATCAATTTGGGGATCGATTTCTTCACATAAATATTTAGAGCCAAGGCCTCTGCCACCTATGTAATTTTTTGCATAATCCATATTTAATTTTTCGATTTTAATAATTTTATTAGTTAAGTCAACTCTGATTATTTTTCCTGTATATCCATTCATTATATAGCCCCCTCTCCAAATGCCTCTTTAAATTGGTTGGCAATAATTTTTCTTTTATCTAGGGTTGAGTCTAATTCCTTGTACTGAAGAGCTCCATAATTACATGATTTTACACACTGTGGGTCTCCTTTGCACAAATCACATTTAATTACTTCCTTAAGTCTTATACTGTAAGTCATATTTCCAAAGGGGCAGGCACTTACACACATCTTGCAGCCGATACATTTTTCTTTGTCATAATTCACAACGCCTGTTTTTTCATCCTTTGTGAGAGCATTAACCACGCATACCTTCACACAGTGGGGCTCATCACATTGCAAACACGTCATAGGAACTTGCAGTCCTACATCTTCATAAAACATTACTGATATTGCAGAATCCTTTGGGTTGAATGTGTCGCTTTTGCTGTAGGAGCATGCTAATTCGCATGTTCTGCAGCCGGTACATTTGTCAGGTGATACTACTAATCCTTTAGCCATCAAAAAACCTCCTTTTAAAGTAATAAGTATTAACCACTTATTTTAATCATTGATTAAAATAAAAGGGATACAAATTAACTATGTTAATTTGTATCCCTTTGCAAAATGGCGGGTGTAAAAATTGCTTTTTACGCCTATTGTTCATAGAAGCCCCTTAGGTTTCTATGAATCGGGAATATGTTAACCTCCTGCAACCGGAGGAAATATTGCCAGCACATCATTGTCCTTCACAAATGCATCAGTATCGCTGTATATGCCGTTTACTAAAACTAAACCTAATTCTTCTTTCTTTATTTTCAATGAATCAAGAATATCTATTATTTTAGCTTCATCATTAAATGTTAAACGTTTGTACTTGAATCGACCAACTCTGAATGAAGCAAACAACCTTACTTCAACTTCCATATAACCACCTTAAATAATTATAACACTAATAAATAAATAATTCAATAAGATTTTCGAATTAAATGGGGCAGCGGGAAATTCTGGAGACGGACTGAAGTGACCCATTAAAATTCACAGCATGTTTTGATTTATGAAAAAATAAAATTAAATAATTGGAAATCCATGTTATAATGTAATAGAAATAATTATGTCAGTTTTCAGAAGCGAGGCATTTTAAAGTCTGTCCCCAGAATTCCCACTAAGAGAGGTGATGTTGTGAAAAGAGTGATTAGATTAATTGTTGTGGATTTGCTAATTTTTTCGTTTACTGTTGTTTTTGCTAATTCCGGACCGGTATATATGACGGGGCTTCCTTCGTCGGGTGTATTAGCGGTCGATAAAAATTCTCCCATTGAAGTAAATAAAGAGAATTTGACGTTTGATTTTTCCGGTGAGGAAAAGCATTATGCTCCCATTGGCATAGTTACTGCAGAATATGAAATGGTTAATCCTACAAATGATTATTTAACAGTACAAATGGCATTTCCCTATATTGGGAATTTAGGATCTGCTTCAAATGAAAATATTAAAATAACTGTTGACAATGAAGAACTTCCATACGAGGTTTATTTAGGAGAAACAGTAAAAAGTACGCAGTGGTGGTGCCAGGCACCACCATAAAGAAAGGAAGGTGAAACAATGCCGTTACAGATTATTAGAAATGATATAACAAAAATGGATGTGGATGTTATTGTAAATGCTGCGAATTCTGCTCTTAAAATGGGCGGTGGTGTTTGCGGAGCTATTTTCAAGGCGGCCGGGGCGAAGGAGCTTCAGGCTGAATGTGACTCAATTGGAGGATGTGAAACAGGGAATGCCGTTATAACAAGAGGGTACAAGCTTACTGCAAAGCATATTATACATACTGTGGGACCCATATGGAATGGCGGAAATAATGATGAAGAAAAACTATTAAGAAGCTGTTATATGAAATCTCTAAATTTAGCTAAGGAATTCAAATTAGAATCCATAGCATTCCCTTTAATATCCTCAGGAATTTACGGTTATCCTAAGGGGGAAGCATTTAAGGTGGCGGTAACTTCAATACAGGACTTTTTATTGGAAAATGAAATGATGGTTTATTTGATTGTTTTTGATAAAGCTGCAGTTGAAATAAGTGAAAAACTATACACATCTATTGAAAAATATATTGATGATAAATATGTTGATGAGAATGCTGAAATTAGAGAGAACAGATTTTTAAATG
>Ga0265294_10005979_pt1 | contig 14723 bp, 8 predicted proteins | sample MunlanPumphouse3_FD_192504 | JGI IMG/M metagenome (GOLD analysis project Ga0265294, IMG submission 192504) | Groundwater microbial communities from a municipal landfill in Southern Ontario, Canada - Pumphouse #3 | ecosystem: Environmental > Aquatic > Deep subsurface > Groundwater | place... | reverse complement strand
TATGACCATAGATGAAGATAAAATCAGCGATATCAGCCCTTTTGAGAAGTTTGATTCTGCTAACAAAATAGTAATTGATAAATCTGATAAAATAATTCTGCCCGGACTCATAGATACCCATGTTCATCTTTCTCAGTGGCGGATAAGAGGAAGCTATAAAAGCGATTTACTTGAATGGTTAGCTACATATACCTTTCCTGAAGAGGAGAGATTCTTCAATCTTGAGTATGCCCGCATAGTAACTAAAGAATTCTTCTCAAACCTAATTGCAGCCGGAACAACTACTGCCACAATCTATGTTACTGTTTCTCAGAAAGCTACTAATATTGCCTTTGAACAAGCAAGTAAGCTCAACTACCGGGCGTTGATTGGCAAAGTTTGTATGGATAGAAATTGCCCACCTGCTTTGTTAGAAAAAACTGATACATCTTTTGAGCAATCTGTTGAATTATGTCAACAATGGGATAATGTAGCCAACCTGAATTATGTCTTTACTCCTCGGTTTGCACCCGTGTGCAGTTCTGCTTTAATGAGTAAAATTGGTAATTACGCTCAAGCTCATAATAAATATATTCAAACTCATCTTTCAGAAAACAGAAACGAAGTTGCCTTGGTGAAAGAACTTTTCCCACAAGCTAGCTCTTATACTGATGTGTACCGACAATGCCAAATTTTAGGGTCAAAAACTATTATGGGGCATGCGATTCATCTTACAGATAATGAAATTAATATGCTTATAGAGACAGACACAAAGCTTGCTCACTGTCCGGACTCCAACCTTTTCTTAAAATCAGGAAGGTTTCTTTATAAAAAACTTGTAGATAAGGGGTTAATAGTAGGTCTGGGTTCTGATGTAGCAGGCGGCACATGTTTAGATATGTTTTATCATATGAAAATGGCAAATTATACTCAAACTGATGGTTCTGTAGGAGTGCATGAAGCTTTCTATCTCGCTACTTTAGGAGGAGCCGCTACGCTGTCCAAGGCTGATGAAATAGGAAGTATTACAGCTGGGAAAAAGGCTGATTTCTTAGTAGTGAATTTGGATAATAGAGATGGGGTAGAGGAGATGTTGTCTGAGCTAATTTTTGTGAAAGGAAAAGAAGCGATTGAAGAGGTATATTGCGGAGGGGAAAAACTAAAGTAGAAAGCTAAACTTAGTGTTTGGCTGTGGTTGTTTAAAACTAGAAGCATTTGCTTTATAAGCTTTAGATTAGAAATAAATATGCAAGCAACAATTAATTTTTAAGGAATTTGATGTTGCTTTTATAATAATTAAAACTAAGCTTAAAACATTGCTATATAAAGACAAACAATATATAACAAAAATTCATTTAATAAGGTAAAACTACCAAACTAGATGTTATCAAACAATTTTCAATATTTATAATTTGCATATTTATAAAAGTTGTCTATATTTAGAGAAGAACTTGTTTATAAACTTTTAGGTTTAACCATAATTGTGTCTAATTTTATCTAAAATTATAACTCAATACTAAAAGGTTAGGAAGTTTATTAAATTTACATACCTGATTAAAAATAGTATAATAATTGTTTATTTGGCAACTAAGCTAAAAAGATTATACTACATTAATATAAGATGTACAAATATAAATAATAGGAGTAAACTATGAAAAAGTTACTTTTTGTAGTGATTATCGTATCACTTTTTGGTGGACTCATGGCTCAAGACAAATGGGAATTCTCATTTGATGCTCAAGGAACGCTTAATCAAAGCTTTTACACTGACAACTGGGATGGAAAAGAAGAATCCAACATCAATTGGTTAGTTCAAGGCAATATGAAAGCAAATAAACAATTATTAGATTGGTTTAGATCAATGAATACTTTGAAAATGAAGTTTGGTCAAATTTATGATACTAAAATGGATGGCGATGAACAAGCACCCGGTTGGAAAGAACCACGTAAATCAGATGATGAAATTGATTTACTCTCATTGGGTTTAATTACCCTTAACGGTTGGGTAGATCCTTATGTATCACTAAGATTACAGACTGTTTTCGAAGGTGATAATTTAAGAGTCTTTGATCCTGCAAGATTCTCCCAAGGTATTGGTGCTTCTAAAATTATCTTAGAACAGCCAAGAATGGGTTTATCTACTCGCTTAGGTTTGAGCTTAAGAGAACTTCACACCTACCAACAAACTACTATGATTGATGGTGGTTTTGAATCAATTACTGATTTTATGTGGGTATGCCCTTACGATAGAACTAAGTTTACCTCAACAGTTAATCTCTTCCAAGCAATATTTAACTCTGAAGAAGATGATTTACCTACAGATGATTGGAAAACATTAGATATTGAATGGACAAACCAAGTAAGTATTCAGCTTTATAAGTATGTTTCATTTAATCTTTATACCCAACTTCTTTATGATAAGGAAATTCATCATAGTGGAAGATTCAAACAAACTTCAGGTCTTGGCTTAACTTACAAGATTTTTTAATAGATATTGACAAGATAAAAAGTTAAATTTAATTTGATTGAGGATTGCCGAGAGGCAGTCCTCATTTTTGTTCAAAGCAACTATGAATATCGTAGTCTGATTGAAATATTAATTTTATATTGACAACATTAACCCATTACAACATTAGTATATTTTAAACAATAATTGTTGAATTGTATTGGAGTTAAAAAGGAAAGGGTTTAAGAATAGGTGGTATAATGATATTATTAAAGAATTGTAGTATAATAAATGATGATGAAATAGTTAGTCGAGATATTCTAATTGAAAATGATACTATTGTTAAAATAGAGAGTAAAATTGAAGAGAATTTAGATTGTGAAATAGTAGATCTTGAACATAAGTATGTTTTACCGGGATTTATAGACTTCAATGCTCAGTTAGATGATGAGGTTAACGGTTTTAAATTGGCAGACTCGTATGATTCAGGCACTCGTGTTGCCCTGAAAAATGGCATAACCACGCTATTTAGCTTCATCACTCAACATAAGAATGAAACTCTGCGTGATGCTGTGGAAAGAGTTCAACAAAAAGCTAGCGGTAATATTTGGTGTGATGTTGGCTGGCATCTGGTTCCTACTACTTTTGATGAGCCAAGTCATGTTATTATGGCTGAATTAATAGAAGAAGGTTTTGTGTCCTTTAAGCTATATACAACTTTCAGGAACAGAGGGTTGTATAGTTCTTATTCTGAGATTGAAATATTTGCTAAAAAATATGCCAGTAAACAGATTTCGATTTTAGTGCATTGTGAAGATGATGCTTTGATTACTTCTAACATGAAAAGAGCCAGGGTTGATATGGATAACTTTGTTAAAGTAAGATCCAAAACAGTTGAACAAACAGCAGTTAGTAAAATATTAAGAATTGCTCGGAAATCTCGTGCTCATTTCCATCTTGTAAATATCTCCACAAATGAGGCAATGGTAGTTGTTAACAGAATGAAATATCAAAACTTTGTGAGTTGTGAAATTTCACCTCAATATCTCTTTTTGGATAATAGCGTTTATTCTCAACCTAACGCAGAACAATATATTTGCTTCCCTCCTCTTAGAGATAAAGAAAACAATGATTCTTTATTAAACGGCCTTAAAAACAATTACTTTAATATTATTACTTCTAATCATAGTCCTTTTGCCACTTCTAATAAAAGCAGTGCCGATAAATTCTCTGATAAGTCTGCCAATGGCTTTTGTGGTTTAGACTTTTTACCTTATTTAACAGCTAATATCTTCTCCAGGGAGTTTGATAAACTCAAACATTTGCAACAAAAACTAGCCACAGAGCCTGCTTTAGTAGCCGGGATTTATCCGGAAAAAGGTACTTTACAACCAGGTTCTATAGCTGATTTAATCGTAGTTGATTTTGATCAAGAACATCTCCTAAAAGGAAGAGAAGGTATGTTTAACCCTTATAAAACAGTAACTTCCTCACTTAATATAAGAAAAGTAATGAAGGCTGGAAGATTCGTTGTAGAAGACGGTGAGCTTCTTATTTCCTCTCCTGCAGGGATAATGATCTAACATGAATTTACCTTTGTGTGGTTACAACATCAACTTCTTAATCTTCTCTTATCAAGAAAACCCTTAAATTATTTGACACTTTTATTCAATCAAGATAATATAGAATAAGAGGTAATAATGAAGCCTAATAAAAAGATTTTAAATAGAATTAGAAGATTTAGCTTTATCATAGTGCTAAGCAGTATTGTCCTGATTGCTTTAGCTTCTATTTCTATCGACTACTATTTTTATCGGTCAAACTTAAACTTTTTGGTAGATAAACTTAATGCAGATGCTGAACTTAATCTGACTAATTTCAATAATAGTATCAAGAATTTCTCCCAGAGCATGTATAAAGATGTTGATGAAAAATTAGTCCAAATTTTCAAAGAAAAAACCTATCACGGTAAGAAAATAGTAGAATCTATCTTAAGTGAATATGCCACTAAAAGTGAAAAAGAAAAGCTCAGATTAGTAGATGTAGCCTTAAGAGCAAATAGATTCTTTTCAGATAGAGGTTATCTCTATATATATGACGAATCCGGTAAGATTTTGTTTAATTCTCAATTCCATGAATTAGAAAACAAGATTATGCAAGATGAAAATGAAAACGGCAATGTCATGAATGACGAGAACTATTTCTTAGCTGCCAAAAAACTCATGGAAACTAAAGATGAAGGACTCTATAAAGGTCTGATGAAACAACCCGGATATCCCGATGATCAGCTCTTTTTAAAGTGGAGCTACCTTATGAGAATTGAGAATAGCAGTTGGTTTATCGGAACAGGTGATTATTACTATGATTATATTTCTGAATATAAAGATGACCTCCTGGAAAACATTGCCTTACTGCACAACGAAACAGATGGTTTTTTTTATATAATAGATATTACTGCCGGGGCATTTATCGTTAAGAATAATGAGATTGTAGATAAAACAACCAGTATTTATGTAACTACTACTAAAGATGATGATAAGATTTTTGAAGAAGCAATAAAGGTTGCCCAAAAAGATGGTAAAGGATTTATACCTTTTCATTTTTCAGAACATAATGACACAGGTTTAGATGATGCTATAGTTCAAATTACTAAAATACCGGGCTTGAATTGGATAATTGGTTCGGGTATTTACAAGAGTAAGCTTACAAGTTTTTATGAGAGAGATGAAGCTATCTTTACCCAAAAATCACAAACTAGTATTATTGTGATTATTGCCTTGACTTTCCTAATAATGTTCTTTTCTGAATATTCCTTTAAAAAGAGTATTAAGATTTTTAGAGATATTTTCGATACTTTAGAACTATTCTTCAAAGATTCTATAAAAACTAATCAATTAATGAATTTAGAACAACTAAAATTTGATGAATTTAGATCTATTGGTATTTCGGTAAATAAAATGTTAGAAGCTAAGAAGGAAATATCAGATACACTGAGGAAGGATAAGATATACATCGAACAGCTAATGATTGAAAATCCGGAAGCTATAGCTTTAGTTGATAAATCTAGCTCCATTATTAGGATTAATCCCTCCTTTACCAAGCTGTTCGGCTACACCCTTGAAGAGTGTGAAGGAAGTAATATCGACAAGCTTCTTTGCTCTGTCAAGACCATCGAAGAAGCACATTTAAATACAAGTAAGGTTTCCACAGGAGTTACAGTTCGTTTTATGGGTAACCGTTTTAAAAAAGACGGTACGGAAATGAATATGTCTATTACAGGAATCCCTGTTGTTTTTCAGAATCATGTGCATGCAGTGTTTGCCATCTATCAAGATAGAACAGAAACCATAAAACATGAAATTGCTCTGAAAATCGCATCCGACCAAGCGTTAGAAGCTGCTAAAACTAAATCCCAATTCTTAGCTAATATGAGCCACGAAATAAGAACCCCGATGAATGGGGTTATCGGGATGACAGATCTTTTAACAAAGACAGATTTGAGTGATGAGCAATTGGATTATGTTGAAACGATTAAGATGTCGGGTGAAAGCTTACTTCGGGTCATTAATGATATTTTAGATTTCTCCAAGCTTGAATCAGGCAAATATAACTTTAATTATACAGATTTTGAAGTCTCCTCATTAATTGAAAAATCATTAGATATCATAGCTTTAAAAGTTCAAGAAAAAGACGTGAAAATCGTGTATGACATAGAGTGCAGTGTTCCTGTATTTATCAATTCTGATTTTGAAAGGCTTCAACAAGTTTTAATAAATCTGCTTAGTAATGCTTCTAAATTCACCTCTACAGGAACGATAAAAGTCCATGTTAGAGCTCTTGAATGCGACAATAAACAACAATGCACCCTACAGTTTGAAGTTTCTGATACCGGCATAGGAATACCGAAAGAGAAACTTATCACGATATTCGATTCTTTCTCTCAAGTAGATGGATCTTCCTCACGAAATTACTCCGGAACAGGCTTAGGCTTAGCAATATCTAAAGTTATTGTTACTAGTTTCCATGGTAAAATTTGGGTGAAGTCTAAAATCAATGTTGGTTCGACTGTATATTTCACAATAAAGACAGAAGCTAAAGATTTTATTCTGGAGACAAGCAATAAAGACACTCGTTTAAACAAACTAAAAGTTGGTGTAATCTCCCATCAAGAGGTGTTTAATAATATCAAATGCATCTTAATAGATAGAGTTGATAAGATTGTTCTTCTTGGGGATTCTGAAAGTACAGGTTTCATAGATAATTTGCAGGAAGATTGGCATTATCTAATTGTTGATCTCTCTCTTTTTGAAATTTACACAGAGACTATTACCCGCCTGCTTAAAAAGCCAGGCATGGCACAAACGGTGATAATTATACTTAAAAACATTAATGATGATAAAGTAGTTTCGGATATTGGCGAACATAACCTATATTACCTTAACTATCCTCTACACAAGAAAAAACTTATTAATGTTTTAGCTGATGACGATGATATACAGTTAGTTAATATTATAAAGAATAGCGTTAAGTCTAGTGAGAATATAAAGGATTTGAAAATCTTAATTGCTGAAGATAACAGTATTAATCAAAAACTTATGTTTAGTGTGTTTTCCAAACTTGGGATTTCTGTGGATATAGTAAACGATGGACAAGAAGCAGTTGACATAGTAAAACAAAGTTTCTATGATCTGATCTTTATGGATATTCAAATGCCACGCTTAGATGGATTACAAGCTACTGAAATAATTATTGAAAACATGAAAGAGAAAGCTCCTAAAATTATAGCTTTAACAGCCAACGTGTTGCCTGAAGATAAAGAGAAATGCATTGATGCAGGCATGGTGGCTTTTATCCCTAAGCCTATAAAATTACGAGATATAGAAGTTATCTTACAAAAATATATAAATAAGGAGTTGTAATGAAAAAAGTTATTTTTATAGTTGTTTTATTGTCGGTTTTTACTTTCTGTAATCTTAACAGTGAGGAGTTGACAAAAGGAGTAGGATTTACTGCCGGACAGTTATCCGGGATTGGCTTCAATTATAGACAGTACTTTGATAAAAATGGTATGCAGTTTACCTTTGGCTTCATCTCTACTTCTGACAAAGCCCCAAAGTTTACCGATAGTTATACTAATACAAAAACCGGTTGGGAAATAAATGGCTGGCTATCTGCTATGTATTTGCGAACAATAAGAGACAGTGATAACTCAAGGTTTTATTTCTTTGCAGGAACCAGTATTAATATTGATCGCAAGGACGTATATGTACAGGATAATTCAGGAACAGTGGTTAAAACTACTAAAAATCATGATAAAGTCTATTTTGGACCAGGTCTTGGAATGGAAGTTAAAGCAAGTAAATATTTCTCTTTGCTCTTTGAGTTACCAGTTTCTATTTCTGATAATAAAAAGATTGTAAGTTACATTCCACAGGGCGGATTTATCATAAAGTTCTAAAGAAAATGCTTTCTCTTAAGTAATACCGGAATATAAGAAATCAAATAAATAACAATAGATTAAAGCTTAACAATAGTTGAGTTTTGGAGGATTGATGAAGTTAGAAGGTAAAGTCGTTGTGGCTCAAGGTGGAGGACCAACTGCTGTGATTAACCAGTCGTTAGTTGGAGTAGTCTTAGAGGCACGCAAATTTCCGCAAGTAACAAGAGTGTATGGTGCAGAAAGTGGAGTGGATGGGATACTAAATGAGAACTTTTTTGATTTAAGTCAAGAAACAACAAATAACTTAGAGAAAGTAGCTCAAACTCCCTCTTCAGCCCTGCTCGCAACAAGATGTAAGCCGGATATCAAGTATTGCCAAGAGATGTTTAAAGTTCTTAAAGCTCATGATGTAAGATATTTCTTCTATATTGGTGGCAATGATTCAGCAGATACTGTTAGAATAGTAAATGATGAAGCCCAAAAAGTATCTTATGAGTTCAGAGCAATTCACATTCCTAAGACGGTTGATAATGATTTAGCACTTAGCGATCACACTCCCGGATTTGGTTCTGCAGCCCGTTTTGTCGCTAATGCTTTTGTAGGAGCGAACTTGGATAACAGGGCTTTAGGTGGCATTTATATTGGGGTAGTAATGGGAAGACATGCAGGTTTTTTAACAGCTGCATCAGCTTTAGCCAAGAAATATCCTGATGACGGTCCGCATTTAATCTATTTGCCTGAAAAGACTTTCAGTGTTGATAGTTTCCTCAATGATGTAAAGGCTACTTATGCCAAATATAACCGTTGTGTAATTGCTGTTTCAGAAGGGATTACAGATAAAGACGGCATCCCGATTATGTCCAAGTTGGCAAAGTTTTCCGAAAAAGACTCTCATGGTAATGTCCAATTATCAGGAAGAGGCGCTTTAGGTGATTTATTAGCAGATCAAATCAAAAGTAGATTGAAAATAGATAGAGTACGTGCTGATACTTATGGCTATTTACAACGTTCTTTCATTGAGTGTGTTTCCAATGTAGATCAACAAGAAGCCAGAGAAGTAGGTGAAAGAGCAGCTCAATATGCAATTTGGCATAACTTAGATGGCTCTGTAAGTATTAAAAGAACAGGAAACTATTCTGTAGATTACTCTTTAGAGAAACTAGAAGATGTTGCCGGGAAGACACGCGTGATGCCTGATAACTTTATTACTCCGGAAGGAAATAATGTTACCCAAGACTTCTTATTCTATTGCCGTCCTTTGATTGGGTCAGGCTTTAGACAAGCACATAGACTTAGAGCTCCACGAGCTGATAAAATTCTTAAATAAGCATATATTATATATATAGTATGTAAGGGCGAAGTTTTTTCGCCCTTATTTTGGCTACTTTGGGTTAGTTTTGTCAATTGCTAATTTCTAATTGCTTTTTCTTCTTTCTTCTTTCTTCTTTCTTTTCTGTGCCCTCTGTGTCTGTGGTGAGCAAAGAGGGCGTATGCAATACGCACCCTACATTACAATCATCATTGCGATGCATCCTCCGAAGCTACTAAAGCGAAGGGGGATACATCCTCCGAAGCTACTAAAGCGAAGGGGGAAGCAATACCGCAACTTTTCTCTTTTAATTAATTTTCTTATCGGTGCTTCTCGGTGTTATCGGTGGTTTCATCTTCATTCTTCTTCCTTTTTCTTTCAATTGCTCATTGCTAATTGCTAATTGCTCATTGTTCTTCCATATTACAGTTGACTAAATTGCGTGCATAATTTATATTGATAAACAGACCAAATCATGAGGAAGTATAGTGCAAAGAATAAATAATGAAGCTAATTACGAAGAGAAAATAGATAGAAGCAGATTCTTAGTTAACGTAAAATATGTTGACCACGTTGATGCTGCTAAAGAGTTTATTAGTGCCATCAGTAAAGAGCATCATAATGCTACGCACAATTGTTGGGCATTTGTAATAGGGAAAACCGGAGATTACGCCCATAGTTCTGATAATGGAGAACCGCCCGGAACAGCTGGTAAGCCTATCCTAAACGCTATTCATAAGAGTAATTTAACTAACATTGCAGTGGTTGTTACCAGATACTTCGGTGGCGTGAAGTTAGGTATTAGGGGTTTGATAGATGCTTATGGTGGTGTAGTAGAAAAGGCGATTGAGCTAAACGGCACTAGTGAGCTGGTTGATTATCATCATTTTGCTATAGAAACTGCCTATGATTTTCATAATATCTTAGCTCATCAATTAAAGCAATTTGAATTAGAAATTACAGATACAGAGTTCACAGAAGCTGTTACTCTCCAAATTAGAATAAAAGAGTATTTTGCTCAAGAATTTATAGAGTTTCTCACAGAATTAGAAAGTTCACAAAAAATAAAGTTTAGAAAAGAGGATTAAATGCCATATATCAACCTATTGTTAGTCATAATTATTTTATCATGTTTGGGATGTGCCAAGACTGCTGATTACGAAATTGTAGAAGCTCAGAGTGGAACACCTCTTAATTTAAATGAGCTTTCAGACGTTCTTCTCACTTATGATGTAATCTTTTTTGGGGAGTTACATGATGATTCTCTTCTCCATCATATAGAGCATGAATTATATAAAAAGCTGATAAAAAAGAATAAGGATCTAGTTCTTTCTATGGAGATGTTTGAAAGAGATAATCAGACTGGGTTGGATAATTATATTCAAGGGAAATCCACTTATGAACAATTTGCTGCAAATGTGAGGTTATGGAGTAATCATGAAACAGATTATGAGCCTCTATTACAGCTTTCCCGCAAGTATTCACGCGATGTTATAGCAAGTAATGTTCCCCGTAAATATGCTACTTTGGTAGCTAAAAGTGGGGAAGAAGCTCTTAATGCAGTAGAAGATGATGAGAGGCAATACTTTGCCGAGAACTTAATTGTCCTAAATGATAGATATAAAGAAAAGTTTTATTCTACTATGAGCCAGATGGGTAGACACGGCATGCCTCAACAAGGCGGACACGATGCACTCTTGAATATCTACAAAGCTCAATGCTTAAAAGATGACACTATGGCTGAATCTATCAACAACTATTTGCTAGCTAATCCCGGCAAGAAAGTGCTGCATATTAATGGTGATTTTCACAGTCGTTATCATCTAGGAAGTAGTCAAAAGTTAGCTCTCCTGAACCGTGATTTAAAAATAGCGGTCATTGCACCCGTGGCTTTTCAATCGCAAGGTACATTACAATGGCAACCAGCCCAAAGTGAAGCTGGTGATTTCTTGATTCTATTTTACAGAACTGAAAAATATTAAGGATTTATAAATGAGAAAATATTTTAGCGTACTTCTGCTTTTAAGCACTTTTGCTGTAAGCTTTGCTTCAGAATATAAGATTTTTAAGAACGACACCGGTCGTGAAGTTTCACTCACTGAACTGACACAACAACTTGCAGAAAATGATGTTGTCTTCTTTGGTGAGCTTCATGATGACTCCCTCTTGCACTCTCTCAAACAAGATATATTTAACAGACTAATCACACAAAATAAGAACTTTGTTTTAGGTCTTGAATCATTCTCCCGTGATGCTCAAGAAGCTGTAAACAACTATATAAAAGGTGATTTTTCTTATGAACAATTAGATGCACATTCACATTTATGGTCAAATTACAAAGAGGCTTACGAAAACCTAATGAATCTGGCTCGTAAGAATGATATTGAAGTTTTGGCTACTAATGTCCCGATTGATATTTCCGGACTAGTCGCTAGAGAAGGCTATGAAGCTTTGAATAAACTCCCTGCAAGTGAAAGAAGAAATTACGCTCGTGTTCTGAATCCTCTTGATAATGCTTATAAAACTTTGTTTAGCAAGCAGATGAGCGATTTAACTAATGGACATAGTAAGCAAGTTGATTCTCTTATTCTCGAAAGATTATACCAAGCTCACTCCTTGAAAGATGACACAATGGCAGAAACTATTTTTGATTATTTAGAAGATAATAAATCAGCTAAGATCTTTCATATCAATGGTGATTTTCACTCTAAAAACCACTTTGGTACTTATCAGAAGTTGGAATTGCTAAACCCAAGATTAAATATTGCCTCATTATCGCCTGTTCCTTTAGAGCCTGGTCAGCCATTAGAATGGAGTTTCCCTATGTTCTCTTTAGGTGAATATGTAATAGTTTATCACAGAACAGCTAAGTCTTCAGTGATTAACGATAAAGCAGATACTTCAGAATATCTCTCTATCACTAAGCACCAAATATCTTTTATCTTTGAGCCTTCTGCTCGTGCCTTCACAGTCTCTGATAGAATTACGTTTAATCATAATTTTGGTAATAATGAATTAATCGTGAGTAAAGATATGAAGAATATCCAAATCTTTGCTAACAAAAAGAAGATAGATTATGAAGTTAAGAAGTTTGACAAAAGCTTCAATAAACTACAAGTTAAATCTAACGCTAAAGTCTTAGATGTTGTTTATATTTATGATTATCCCAGCGTTTCCGGTCGTCTTTATTATGTGAATTTACCAGAATATCAGTGGTATCCGGTAGTCTCCTTCAGTGAGAAATCAACGTTTGAAATTAATGCTTTAGCCCCCAAACAGATGAAGTTTATTGCTCCTGCAGAAGCAACTATCACTCCACAAAAGGATGATGCAATTATGTACACTTGGAAGAGCTTCGGGCAAACAGAAGGTTTTTCCATAATCGGGGATCTCTATTTCACCAATAGCTTTACAGTTGACGATGTCTTTATTACGCTTTATAGTTTTGAAGAAGACTTTTATCTGTTAGACGATTACGAATACTTTATAGATCAATACTTCAAAGACTACAAACGCTATTTGGGTCATTTTAATTATGACACCTTTTCTGTTGTTCAAGCAGCTGATAATAACTATAAGTCTCTCGGCAACATGCTATTAGTCTCTAAAGATGTTTTTAAAAACAAAGAGGTATTTATTACTCCCGGAGTGTTTGGACATGATTTAGTTAAGATCTGGATTGATTCTCACTGTGTGTGGAACAAGTCCGGTGCGAATTGGCAAGAGATGCTTTCTAATTACATAGCTAATTACCTGTGGTTAGAGAAGAAGCGAGCTAAAGATGCTTATCTGTGGAGAAAAGATGCTTTAGAAGATATTACCGCGATAGCAGTACCGGAGATTAAGCCAATTAGTGAATTCACCTTTGCCCATGATAAGTTTAGTGCTGTAAATGGATACAAAATAGGCGGCATGCTCTTCTATTATATCTACAATAAAGTAGGTGAACAAAAGTTCTTTGAGTCTCTGACTTCTATTCTTACCACTAACAAATCTCTCTCCGGCGATCAATTCTTTGCTCAACTAATAGCCAAAACTAAGGTAACGGAGATTAAGAAATTCTTAGCGACTCCTTACCCCATCAGGATTTTCATTAAAGATGTAGAGGTCAAAGATGGAGTTACCCGCTTAACCGTGATTCAACAAAATAGCGATCCCTATACTTTTGACCTGGAAATTAAGGTTTCCAAAGGCGATAGCTTTGTAGAGACAACTTATGTGATTGATAAGAATGAAACCACCCTTGAGTTTGGATTAGAAGCAACTGAAGTTTCGATTGATCCTAACTATAAGTTATTGCGTCACTTGGATAATAGCGAGAATGTCTATTCTCTAAAAAGAACCTTCTTAGAAAACCCTCTCTTTATCGTCCCTGAGAATAGTGCTAAGTTTATGGAGATTTATAACATCGGCAATACCCTCAAAGCCAATGGGGTTGCTATTGATATGTTGCCCTATTCAACAATTGCGAATGTAGAGTGGCAAGATAAATCACTTATTTATGTAGGCGAGTTTGCTGATAATGCTCTCTTCAACACATTAAAACCTTATCTTCCATACGGATTTCAGTTTGCTAAGAATAAGTTCAGTTATCTTGGTGTTGAATATTCTCAAGCTAAATATTCTCTTTTGATTAATACTAAGAACCCACTGGCTGTGAATAAATCCGTTTCGCTTTGGTTATGGAATAACGAAACCGAACTTAACAATATTAACTCTATCTTTAATCATGTGGCTGCTTCTTGGGTGATTTTAGAATATGACGGGATTGCTTTTAAACAAGTTTTAGCAGGCAATTTAATTGATGATAACAGATTCCCGACAACAATAAAGATTAAATAAGATGATAAATGATATATTAGCAGAATCTCTTATTTTTTCGCAAGAAGTAAAAGCAGCTTTATTAGAAAATAGACCGATCTTGGTTCTCGAATCAACAATTATAACGCATGGAATGCCGTTTCCTCAAAACTATGAAACTGCTAAATCGTTAGAGAATCTCTGCAGAACAAATGGTGTAACTCCAGCTACGATTGCTATCTACAAAGGGAAAATACATATAGGTTTAGATGATAATATTCTGACTGAACTTAGTGCTCTAAAAGGTGAAACAGAGAAGGTTTCAACAAGAGATATAGGGTATTGCTTAGCCCTCAATAAAAGTGGTGGTACTACTGTGGCAGCTACCTCTTTTATCGCGGATTTAGTAGGTTTAGAGATTTTTGCAACCGGTGGAATCGGCGGCGTGCATCGAGGCGTAACAGATTCATGGGATATTTCTGCGGACATGCAATCTTTGAAAAGTAATCATGTTTTAGTTATTTGTGCAGGTGCTAAAGCCATCCTGGATATACCCAAAACCTTAGAGCTGTTAGATAGCTATAGTGTCCCTGTGTTTGCCTATAAGAGCGATGATTTCCCAGCCTTTTATAGCAGTAAAAGTGGCAATATAGTGAAAAGGGTTGACACTCCTGTGGAGATTGCTAGAATATGGCAACGACAAAAAAGTTTGGGCTTAACTAGCGGTATGCTAATAGGTAATCCCATCA
>Ga0265294_10005978_pt1 | contig 14723 bp, 15 predicted proteins | sample MunlanPumphouse3_FD_192504 | JGI IMG/M metagenome (GOLD analysis project Ga0265294, IMG submission 192504) | Groundwater microbial communities from a municipal landfill in Southern Ontario, Canada - Pumphouse #3 | ecosystem: Environmental > Aquatic > Deep subsurface > Groundwater | place... | reverse complement strand
GGAAAATGCTGGTTACACCCGAAAGCTTCTGGCTATGTGGTCGCCCCCAGGAAATATTACTCCAAATTAAGGAGTTGCAAAGGACGCATTATTATGTCCGGGAAGTCATTGATTTTTATTATCCTTTAGCCAAGATACGCTAAAATTAGGCACGGATATTTATAAAGGTAATCTTAATATATAGCAATTTGACTACTATTATGATATAATGAAAATGATAATATTCAGATAATAACAAATATATAAAAAACGTAGTGCCAAAGTGGAGGTGAATAATGTGACTTTAGTAGAAAAAGCGAGTTTAAAAATGCTTGTTCTTGACCTTGATGGAACAATACTTAATGATCATAAGGAAATTATTCCGGAAAACTTAAAAGCAATTCAAGAATTAAAAAAGAAAAATCCCAATATTATAATTTGTATTGTGACAGGCAGACCATTTCTGCCATCAATATTTTATGCCAGAAAAATTGGTGCGGATGTTTTAGCAACAAATGATGGAGGAGCAATTTATTTAAAAGATGATGATAAAAATTATAAATTAGAAAAGGCCTTTTATATGACAGAAAAAAAATGTTCCGCGATTTTTAACAAAATAAGGGAATACTCTGTAGAAAATCCTGATTTATTTTGGCTTTTCACTACTGATAAAATTAAATATAATGTGATCATAGGAAATGGGGAAGATTCACTTAAAAAAGCATACAATATATTTTGTCCAGACGAAAAAACAGTTCGTCATGAGGGCGTATTACAGGTTGAAAACTTTGATGATCTAAAAAAATTAGATGGTTTAAGTAAACATATAATAAAAATATATACGTACTTTGGAAAAGAAGATATTGGGAAAAAGCAATACCATGAATTTAATGAGTTTTTAGAAAAAGAAAAAGGTAAAATCAATTGCGTTTCAACTCCTCCGTTCTTGAACGCAATTGCACCTTGGGGTATAGATAAAGGCAACGCTGTTAGACTTATTATAGAAAAATTTGAGGAAATGGGAATACGTATAAAAAGATCCGAGGTAGCAATTGTTGGTAATGATTATAATGATTTAGCGATGTTGAAATTAGAGGGTTGCCGAAGTTATGGACCATCAAATGCGAGAGAGGAAATAAAAGGTTTAGAGAATGTGCATATACTAAAGCAAAGCAATAATGAACCATGGATAAAAGAGTTAATAGAAAATTTTAAAAGCAGAGAGACTATAGGTATAAACAGAGAACAGAAACAATTGAATATTTTTTCTCAACCAGAAATTTTGGGAGTAGATAAATGGCTAGCTAAAGCTAAAGCTAATCCCACTATACCTAAAAATTTTACTCCGCAACCCTCAAGGAATCCTTCTTTGAATCGTTCTCCTTTAGATATAATTAGATAATATAAAAACTTATAAAAAGCATCTTCTTTTTACCCAAACTAGTAAAAAGAAGATGCTTTATTTATTGTTTTATTGTATTTATTAGTTTATTTAACTAGCTTTACTACCCATTCGCAGCTTATCGGCGATCATGGCAATAAACTCCGAATTGGTGGGTTTCCCGCGTTCAATATTAATGGTATAACCGAAAAATTTGGTCATCATATCGACATTACCACGATCCCAAGCTAATTCAATCGCATGACGAATAGCCCGTTCTACCCGGCTTGGTGTTGTCTCATATTTTTCGGCAATCGTCGGATATAATTCTTTCGTGATTGCACCTAAAAGACTAATCTCATTAATAACTAAAAGAATAGCATCCCGTAAATATTGATAGCCCTTAATATGTGCCGGTACACCCATTTGATGGATAATATTGGTGACCTCTAAATCAAGATTCCGAGAACGCACTAATGGCTGTTGATAAACACCTACAGTAGAGCAAGGGACACTAACAGTAGTACCGTTAAAAAGCTGACGGATACGATTAGATAAGGTATCTAAGTCAAAAGGTTTAAGAATAAAATAGTCAGCTCCTAATTGAACTGCTCTTTGGGCCATCGATTCATGACCAAAAGCTGTTAACATAATTGTTTTAGGGCGGGTATCAACATAATCTGATTCTGCCAATTTTTCCAAGACACCTAGTCCATCTAAATGGGGCATAATAATATCCAATAATACTACATCAGGGGATTCGCTAGAAATTAAATCAAGTGTCTCCAATCCATTGTAAGCTTTGCCGACAACTAATATATCATCCAGTCTTTCAAAATATTCCTCTAAAATATCCACAAAGTCTTTGTTGTCATCGGCAATAAGTACTTTTAATTTTTCTTTTAACATCTTTCTCCTCCTTAAAAATTTATTATTGATTAAGCTTATGAACATTTCGACAATTGATTGTTATTTCCTGCCTCTATTTTCCATATTATATTAAATTACTTTAATTATTTTCTTTTAAATTTTGAGCTATTAAGATTATTTATACTTTTTTCAGCCTTTTTTCTTACGAAACAAAATCCTGAGAAGAAAATCCCAGGATTTGTTTTTGTTTATTAATAAGACCTGCTTCTAAAAGCATATTCTCTATAAAAACACCATAACCTCTGGAAGGATCATTTACGAAAACATGGGTAATCGCACCAATCAAGCGACCGTCTTGAATGATTGGACTCCCGCTCATTCCTTGAACTATTCCTCCTGTTTCCTTTAATAAATCATGATCATTAATCCGAATCACCATATTTTTACCATCAGTTCTCCCATAAAGAATTTTTTCGATTATTATCTCGTATTTTTTAATTTCTTGCCCCTGAACCACTGTTAAGATCTCGGCTTTGCCACTATGCACCTGATTAGCATATAAAACAGGTAAAGAATAATTATATTGAGAATTTGTTAATTCTTTGTGCAAAGTTCCATAGATACCGCACTGTTCATTTTTTTCAATATTACCACATTCCGTATCTTTTAAAAACATTCCTATTTTCTCTCCCGGACTCCCTATTCTACCCTTCTGGATATTTTCAATATGAGCAGATAATATTTTCCCCTGTCGAATATGCAATTTTTGATTCGTTTCACTATCGGTAATCACATGACCCAGTGCCCCATATTTCTTAGTAAGCGGATCCCAAAAGGTCAAAGTTCCTACTCCACCTGCATTATCTCTTACAAATAAACCGATACGATATGATTTAGTTTCATAACAATACTGAGGATAAATAATCTTCCTTAAAAGCTGTTCTTCTCTCTTGATGGTGAGCAATATCTTTTGATCTGTTTGACAAACATTCTCAACAAGATTGCGAAGCTGCTCATCAGTCAAGACTTTAATCCCATTGATACTGATAATCACATCTCCTACTTTAATATCTGCATCTCGAGCTGGAAAACATGGTTCATTCTGTTGATTAAGAATAGGAGAATGACCAACAACCATTACTCCTTCTGTTCTCAACAGTACTCCGATAGAGTGTCCGCCAGGCATTAAGCGAAGATCTGGCACTACATCTACATTTATTTTTTTTAGCGGAATCAGACCAAATAGCTTTAATTCCAAACTTACTTGTCCCGGTTTAACAACAATAGGAGAGTTGTCACCTAAAATATATTTTCCCTCTTTAAAATCCTGTCCTTCCATTGCCAAAAGCTTTTGACCGGCAGAGATATAAATATTAATGGCTTTATGAATTGTTGGAGGAAACTTAAAAAGTATTTCTAGTGGTTCACCTACAGAAAGACGCTGTTTTTCTTGTAAATAATAGTAGCCTTGCAACTGAGGAATCATAAAGATAGCCAAAAAAATGAATACTAAAACTAAACCTAGGATCTGCCTTTTTTTCTGCCCTAACAATTATTTGTCCTCCTGACTCCGGCAAATCCTCCCTCATTACAAAGATTTATTATATTTTTAAATTAACCTAAAATGAGCTTTTTTATGTTAGTATTATTTTCTTTTTAAAATTTTACTGGCGTGTTTTTTTAAATCAGCAGAGGGATTTTCTCCCCCTAGCATCCGCGCAAGTTCTTCTACCCTTTCCTCTTCATCTAATAGCTGAATGATCGTACGCGTCCGTCCTTTCTCTACCTTTTTTTCTAAGAGAAGATGACGATCGGCAATTGCGGCAACCAAAGGGGAATGAGTTACACAGATTACCTGTTGACTCTTACTGATCCTTTCTAATTTCTCCGCTACTTTTTGGACCGCTTTTCCCCCAATCCCTGCATCAATTTCGTCAAAAACAAGGGTTCCGATCCCATCTGTTTCTGCCATAATTGTTTTTAAAGCCAGCATTATTCTGGAAAGTTCTCCGCCGGAAGCAATTTTAGCTACCGGCAGCAAAGGTTCGCCCGGATTAGGAGAAATCAAAAACTCAACCTGTTCCAAGCCTTGCGCAGATGGTTCACTGGACAGAAATTTAATGGCAAAACGAATATCAGGCATAGCCAGCTCTACCAGTTGAGCAATTACCTTAATCTCCAATGTTTCAGCTAATTTTTTTCTTTTTTGAGACAAGGTCTTGGCTGTAGTCTCATATTCTTCTAAGTATTTTTTTACTTCTCCCTGTAGTTGCTCTAATCTTTCTGAACTAGAGTGCCATTTTTGCAATTCGGTTTCAACTTTTTGGGCATGAAGAAGTACATCCTCTATACTCGGTCCATATTTTTTACAAAGATCCTTTAGAAAATGCAAACGGTTTTCACTTTGTTCCAGTCGTGTCGGCGAATAATCAATCTCTTCCCGATATTCCCTGATTTGTAAAGCTGTTTCCTCTATTAAATAAAGGGCCGGTTCTAATTGCGCGGCTAAATTTTTCAAGGAAGAATCCAATTCCTTAAGCTCATGCAGATTGTCTAAAGCTTTACTCAAAAGGTCATAGGCTGCAACGCCTTTTTCTTCACCAAAAAGTTGCTGATAAGCAAGGTAAAGATTTTCGCTTATTTTTTCCGCATGTACAAGAATCTGCACTTCTTTAGTTAGTTCTTCTAATTCACCCAATTTTATCTTTGCTTGCTTAATTTCTTCCGATTGAAAATTCAAATAATCTATTTTTTGTAAACGTTCTTTTTCTGAAGCTCTTAACTCCTCAAGTTCCTTTTTTATGACGAGATACCTTTCATATTTTTCTTTAACTTCTTGTTTTAATTGCTGATGTGCTAACCCGCCAAACTTATCTAATAAATCTAAATGTTTATCTCCTTGTAAGAGGGTCTGATGAGCATGCTGTCCATGAAGATCGACAAGAGCTAAACCGAGTTGTTGATATTGTCCTAAAGTAAAAACACGTCCATTAAGGCGACAAACATTTCTGCCATTTAAAGAAATCTCCCGGCTAAGAACTAATGTGGAATCCTCATCTTCTATCCCCATCTCGTGTAGAAGCTCCCAAACAAAAGGCGAATTCGGAATAAAAAAAGTCCCTTCCAGAACAGCTTTTTCAGTTCCCGAACGAATAAATTCCGTCTGAGCTCGTCCACCCAAAAGAAGAGCTAAAGCATCAATAATAATAGACTTACCGGCTCCTGTTTCACCAGTAAGAACATTAAAATTATCGGAAAAATCTATTGTCAAATCTTCAACTAAAGCAAAATTTTTCACAAACAGATGCTCTAACATTCTTTACACTCCTACTTCATCAAACTTTTTAGTTTGCCAAGAATAACTTCCACTTTCTCCTTTGGTTTAATGACTAAAAGAATTGTATCATCTCCTGCTAATGTGCCAATAATTCCCGGCCATTTAGAGCCATCAAGAAGAGAAGCAACTCCATGAGCATTCCCCGGATAAGTCTTGAGTACCACAATGTTTTCACTAAAATCTATCTCGATCACAAATTCCTGCATCATCAAACGCAGCCGTTCCTCATTTTGCACCATTTCCTGTTCTTTGGGGAGACTATAGACAGAGACAAAATCTTGCCCGGCGATTTTAATTAAGCGCAATTCTTTAATATCACGCGAGACGGTAGCCTGAGTTACCTCAAATCCCGTCTTTTTTAAAGCCTCTGCTAATTCTTCTTGTGTGGAGATACTGCTATTTTTAATGATTTCCTTTATTTTCCTTTGCCTCAGTGCTTTCAAAAAAAGCCCTCCTTTATTCAACTAAGGTCTTTGTCTCAAGCAAAACATTAGGACTTATGAAGACATAAAAAACAAGGTGCTTTGACTCTATCCCCATTTACTCTGCTCCACTTCATAACTTGCCAAATGCGTGGAGAAAGTGAAGTTAAATATTGTTCAAGAAGGTCTGCTTCTTTTTTTCCTCCCGGGTGTCCCGGATAAACAATTAGTGAGATTATTCCTCCCGAACGCAATAATTCCATGCCCTGTTGTAAAGAAAGAAGTGTTGTTTCTCCCTTCGTAATAATCTCCTTATTTCCTCCCGGTAAGTAACCTAAATTATAAATAATTGCTGCTACCGGTTCCCGTACATATTGACTGATCTTTTCATGCCCGTCATGAATAAGGTTCACCTGTTGCAGACAATTGTTTTTTTCTAATAATATTTTCGTCTTTTGCAGAGCATTTTCTTGAATATCAAAAGCATATACCAAACCTGACGCCCCTACAGCTTGAGCCAAAAAAAGAGTATCATAACCGTTTCCTACCGTGGCATCAATAACGATTTCCCCACTGCGTAAAAACTTTTCTAATAAAAAATGCGTAAACCCGGTAGCTTTGAGAAAGCTATTCATCAAAAACACTACCTTCAAGCTTAATTTTTTCTCTCAAAACTGTAAAAAACCTTTTTTCTTTAATGCGAATCATACTTGCACAATAAGGCGCCTTAGCAATAATTAGTTCATCTTCACTTTCTAGGGCAAAGCCACTTTGTCCATCAATAGTCAGCATTGATTCTGCTTGTTTAACAATCTTCACACAGATCGTTTTGTTAGAGGGCAAAACAATAGGCCGAGCATCAAGGGTATGAGCACAAATAGGTGTAAGGATAATTACCTCAATTTCCGGATAAACAATAGGTCCCCCCGCTGATAACGAATACGCTGTAGAACCTGTAGGAGAGGAAAAGATAACTCCATCAGCTTTATATGTAGTAACATACTCTTCATCAACATAAATCTTTAAAGTGATTAACCTAGCTAATGGCCCTTTATTAATAACAACATCATTCAAACCCTGAAAGTTTTTAATTATTTGTCCTTTTCTTCTAATATTTACTTTCAACATCATCCTATTTTCCAGCCAAAATTTCCCTTGAAAAAGTTTTTCTAGGGCCTCTTCTGTTTCGCCAACTTCGACTTCTGTCAAAAAGCCTAAGGTACCCATATTAATGCCTAAAATAGGTACCCCAAAAGGGGCTACACATCTAGCTGCTCGCAAAAAGGTGCCATCACCGCCCACAGCGAGTACAAACTGTACTTTTTTACCCAAATTCGAGGTAATAAAAGCCGGTTCTATACCTAAAACAGCACCTTCTTCTTCCAGAACAAAGACCTTTATGCCCTTTTGTTTAAATTTTTTTATCAACTTTTTTCCCATTAAAATTGGCTGTTGACGACGACAATTAAGAATTAAACCAAGTGAATCAAACATTTTATCCTCCATAAAATAATTTCTCTTTTTTTATGAAGAGCAAACATCGCAGATTTACCCACCTGTTAAGGCTAATAACCTCTCTTTTATAGTTTCAGATGTGCTTCTGCTACTATTTTCTTTATTTTTTCTTTATCTAGATCCCTTTTCACACAACCGTCTTTTTGTAACCAAAGCAGAAATTCAATATTCCCTTGCGGACCCTTGATTGGCGAATAAGTTAATCCTTGAACTGTTAAGCCTAAATCCTGACTAAACGTAATAATTTCTCGTATAATTTGTTCATGTACAACCTGGTCTTTAACTACCCCTTTTTTGCCTACGTACTCTCTTCCTGCTTCAAATTGTGGTTTAATCAGGGCAAGAAGAGAACCCCCCTCTTTTAACAATTCACCAAGCTGGGGAATAATTTTTCGCAGTGAAATAAAAGACACATCAATGGTAATGACATCAACAGCTTCAACAATATCTGCGGAAGATAAATAGCGCGCATTCTTTCTTTCCATAACCACGACCCGAGGATCTTGCCGTAAAGACCATGCTAACTGTCCATAACCTACATCTACTGCATAAACCTTTACTGCTCCATTTTTTAAAGCACAATCGGTAAAACCGCCTGTAGAAGCACCGATATCTAGCATAACTTTATCTTGTAAAGCAAAATCAAACTCCTGTAGTGCTTTGGCTAATTTCAAACCGCCTCTGCTTACATAAGGTAAGAGTTCTCCTTTAATTTCTACAAACGCATCATTATTGACATTGGTACCCGATTTTTCAACTTTGTTTCCATTTACATAAACTTGTCCTGCCATAATCAGGGCCTTACCTTTTTCACGGCTAGAGACCAGTCCTTTATTTATCAACAATTGATCTAAGCGATACTTTTCCATAACCACTAATACCTATCCTCATATTTTCTACAAGATAGCACCATTAACCTCTAAAAAGAAAAATTCTTGGCTTTTTAGATTTTTTCCCTTGCAGAGAAAAATGCTCCATAATCCTTTCCGCCATTATTTCAGGCATTAGCCCTACTTTCTCGCGCAGAAGATTTTGCGAACCATGTGTCACAAATTGATCGGGAAGACCTAACATAAGAAAATTATTAAGCTCAATCCTCTTTTGGCAAAGAAATTCTAAGATCCCACTGCCAAATCCCCCGGCAATAGCATTTTCCTCCATCGTTACAATATATTTATGTTGTGGCACTTTCTCCAGAAGAAGTGCTTGATCTAAAGGTTTTACAAAGCGAGTATTAACAACAGTGCATGATAGGTCTTCTTTCAGTAAAATTTCCCTTGTTTTTAAAGCAGGATAAACCATTGAACCTATCGCCAAAATTAAGATATCCACCCCTTTTGTCAGCACCTCGGCTTTTCCCCAAGGAATCTGCTGATAAGCATCAGTTAAAGGCACTCCTATCGCTTTACCGCGCGGATAACGTATCGCTGCCGGACCGTCATGAAACAGCGTTGTATACAACATCTGGCGAAGTTCTGCTTCATCAGCAGGCGCCAAAATTGCCATCCCGGGGAGATGCCGTAAATAAGAAAAGTCAAAAACACCATGATGTGTCGGTCCATCTTCTCCTACTAAACCAGCTCGATCAATAGCTAAAGTAACCGGGACATTTTGCAAACAAACATCGTGAGAAATCTGATCATAAGCTCTCTGCAAAAAAGTCGAATAAATAGCCACGATAGGACGAAGTCCTTTTATGGCCATCGCCGCTGCCATCGTTACTGCATTCTGTTCACAAATTCCCACATCAATGAATCTTTGCGGATATTTTTCCGCAAATTTATTTAATCCTGTTCCTTCAGGCATGGCCGCGGTAATCGCCACAATGCGTTGATCTTGCGCCGCTAAATCAATCACTGTATCAGCAAAAACCTTAGTGTACGTAGGAGGTCCGGGGCTAGTAATAATTTTCCCCGTGCTTAAGTCAAAACTACCTACACCATGAAAAACAGCGGGATTCTGCATAGCAGGTTCATAGCCTTTACCTTTTTTTGTCAAAACATGAAGCAATACGGGTCCCTTTAATTCTTTGGCTTTTTTCAAAACAATAATCAAGTTTTGCAGATTATGTCCATCAATGGGACCTAAATAAGTAAAACCTAGTTCTTCAAAAAGTATTCCCGGCACTAACAAGTATTTCAAACTATCCTTAATTCTCTCTGCCGCTTTAGCCACTGAGGAGCCAATGGCAGGAACCTTATGCAATAAATATTCAATATCTTTTTTTCTTTTTGTATACAAAGGATCTGAACGCAAACGGCTCAGATATGAAGACATGGCCCCTACGTTTTCGGCGATAGACATTTCATTATCATTTAAAACTACTAAAATATCCGCTTTTAAATGACCTGCTTGATTGAGAGCTTCATAAGCTTCCCCGCCGGTCATCGCCCCATCCCCAATTACGGCGATGGCCTTATAATCCTCCCCCAGTTTTTCCCGAGCTAAAGCAAACCCTAAAGCAGCAGAAATTGAAGTACTACTATGTCCGGTGTTAAAAGCATCATGAATACTTTCCTCTCTTTTAGGAAAACCGGATAAACCACCCTCCTGCCTTAAACTAGCAAACATATTTTTTCGTTCTGTCAATATTTTATGAACATAAGACTGATGTCCTACATCCCAAACTAAGCGATCTTTAGTCGTATCAAAAATATAATGCAAAGCTAGAGTTAATTCAACAACACCTAAATTAGCTGCTAAATGCCCTCCTGTATGCGCTACTGTCTGTAAGAGAAAATTCCGAACTTCTTCTGCCAAGACAGTTAAATCATCGAGAGAAAGTTCTTTCAAGTCTTGTGGACAATTAATTTGTTGTAAAAATTCCATTTTAAATACCTCTTTAAAGTTAAAGATACTGACTAAAATTCTCTTTCCGGCAAATAGCGAAGAAGAAGCTCTAAAGGCTCTGTCTTACCAGGTAGTTTAGTCAAACTCCTTGCTGCTTCCTCAATAGCCTCTCGGACAAAACGCTTAGCTTCTGCCAAGCCATAAAGTGTCGGATAGGTAAGCTTCTTATTTTTAGTATCACTACCTACTGGTTTGCCCAACTTTTTCTGGTTACCCACAAGATCAAGGAGGTCATCGGTTATCTGAAAGGCTAACCCGAATTTTTCGGCATAAAGTGTTAAGCAAGCTAATTCTTCCGCACTTGCTCCGGCTAAAAGTGCACCAGCCCGCAAAGAAGCACGAAAAAGAGCGCCTGTTTTATGTGTATGGATATAAACAAGAAGCTCCTTATCCACGAGATTCCTGCCCTCTGACTCTAAATCAACCACCTGACCACCAATCATCCCTGCGGTTCCCGCAGCAGTGGCAATTTCTTGTAAAACCTGCCAGACTGCTTTCTTCTCTTGGTGTTTTTCTCCATAACGAGCTAATATTTCAAAAGCATAAGTTAAAAGAGCATCTCCGGTTAATACCGCGATCCCCTCACCAAAAACCTTATGGTTCGTTAATTTTCCCCGACGGTAGTCATCATCATCCATCACCGGTAGATCATCATGGATTAAAGAATAAGTATGAATCATTTCTAAGGCACAAGCTACAGGAAGCAAGGGCTGATAGTCCCTTCCTAAAGCTTCTGCCGCAGCTAGACAAAGAATGGGTCTTAATCGCTTGCCTCCCGCAAAAACACTATAATGCATAGCCTCATGAATCTTCGGCGGATAAAGGTCCTGAGCAGGCATAATTTCACGGAGAGCTTGATCTACGATAACCGCTCTTTCTTGTAAATACTGCTTTAATTCCATACTAGTCAGCTCCATTTTCTTCTTTTAAATCGGCTAAATCTACTAACTCACCTGCTTGTAATACCTGCACTCTTTGCGCGGCACGCTCCAGATGACCTTGGCATTTTTTTACTAAAGCAATTCCTTCTTCAAAACTTGCCAAGCCTTCTTCCAAAGTTATTTCACCTTTTTCTAAATGAGCAATTATTTCCTCCAACCGCTTTATACTTACTTCATAATTATCGCCCTTCCGCATGGGCTTTCTCCTCCTTTTCCAGAACCTCACACCGTAAACATCCGGAATATAATTGTACCTCAATTTTTTCTTGCAGAGCGACCTTTTGAACGTCTGTAAGGATAACCCCTTTTTCATTCTTACAAACACTATAACCTCTGGCTAAAGTAGCTAAAGGACTAAGCGATTGTAATTTACCCGCAATTAAAGATAGTTTTTGCTGATAAGTATTGAGTAAATTCTCACTACATGTATGCAATCGTTCTTCATCTTTACTTAATTCTTCTTTATATTTATCTAACCATCGCTCAGGCCGTTTTAAAATACTCATTTCCGCTAAGTAGGATACCCTCATTTTTTCCTTATCCAAGCGAGTATTGAGTAAATGAAAGAGCCTCTCTTTTTGTTTAGACAATATCTGCTCAAGCTCAGCCTTTACCGGGACAACCAATTCTCCGGCCATAGAAGGGGTCGCTGCCCGCACATCAGCTACCAAATCAGTAACCGTATAATCAATTTCGTGACCAATTGCTGAAACTACAGGCTTAACAGAATTGAAAACAGCCTCGGCGACCAATTCAGAATTAAAAACATGTAAATCTTCGGCAGAACCGCCGCCTCTAGCGACAATGATTACCTCAAGGTCATCACGGTAATTAAGGGTTTTAATTCCCTCGGCCACCGTTTCAGCAGCTTTTTCCCCTTGCACAAGAGTCGGATAAAGAATAACCGGCATACCCGGATAACGTCTCCTGACCACTCTACTAATATCCCTAATGGCCGCACCTACAGAAGAACTAACTACACCTATGCCTATCGGCAAAAGGGGAAGCGGCTTTTTTCGTTCTTGGGTAAAATAACCTTTTTTTTGCAGTTTTTCTTTTAATTCGGCTAAAGCAATACTCTGTAAACCTAGCCCCGCCGGTATAATTTCTTCTACATAAAACTGTAAAGATGTTTCTTTGGGATACAGAGAAATATAACCCCGTACTAAACAATCTAAACCATCCCTGGGCTTGAAATTTAATTTTGAGGCTCGGCTCTTAAACATTACGGCACGCACAGCACTTTGCTGATCTTTAAGTGAAAAATAAAGATGTCCTGAACTATGATGTTTAAAATTCGTCATCTCGCCTCTTACCCACAGACCAGATAAAACGGGGTGATTATCCATTATTCCTTTGAGCAATAAACTTAATTCACTAATGGAGTATATCTTCTTGTTCATAAGCTGCCTCCAAAGTATTTTCAAGAAGCATTGTAATCGTCAGCGGTCCTACACCACCGGGGACCGGCGTAATCCACCCGGCAATCTCCGCTGCAGAAGAAAAATCAACATCTCCCGTTAATTTCCCCGTAGGAAGGCGATTCATCCCCACATCGAGAACTAATGCTCCCGATTTGATCATTTCCCCAGTGATCAGACCAGGTTTTCCTACTGCTACTACCAGTATATCCGCACTACGAGTTATTTCAACCAGATCCTGGGTATAGGAATGACAAGCAGTTACGGTAGCGTTTTCCCTTAAAAGCAAAACTGCCATAGGCTTTCCCACTAAATTACTACGACCGATGACCACAGCTTTTTTCCCTGATACTGCACAACCTGTACTTTGAATAAGTTTCAAACAGCCATAGGGCGTACAAGGGATTAAAGCAGGATTGCCCGCCAGAAGTTTCCCCATATTCACAGGATGCAAGCCATCAACATCTTTTGCCGGATTAATTGCTTCAATAATCACCTCAGCACTAAGGTGCTGAGGCAAAGGAAGCTGCACCAAAATACCATGAATATCTCTACGTTTATTTAACTTTTCCATTAAGGTTAATAATACTTTTTCTTGTATCGTAGAAGGTAATTTAATAACCTCAGACTTAATTCCACATTCTTGACAAGCTTGAGCTTTATTCTTTACATAAATCTGAGAAGCCGGGTCTTCTCCTACCAAAACTACAGCTAAACCGGGAACAATACCTTTTGCCTTAAAAAAGTCTACTCTTTTTTTAATTTTCGTACGTAAAGTTTTAGCAATAACCTTACCCTCAATAATTTGTGCAGGCATTTTCTCACAATACCTCCATCTCTTATCTAGAGTTTACTTCCCTCTGCTTCAGAAACAATACTTCTGGCAATCAAACTAACACCTACAGCATGATCACTATTAAATTCGGATTTTGTAGATGATAAAAAAGGGCTGTTGATTGTCTCAGCCCCCAACACTAACTTTCTTCTAATTCTTGCGCTCTTAAATTTTTTAGCTTAGGTAAATCTTCAATTACTTTACCAAGAACCCCGTTAATAAAACGCGGAGCATCTTGTTCACTATAAATCTTAGCAATCTCTAAGGCCTCATTAATAACTACAGCAACGGGAGTATTCTCTGAAAAAATTAATTCAAACAAGGCCATACGCAGTATATTTCTATCTACAAAAGCCATTCTCTCTAAATCCCATTCAAGGGCATACTTTTTGATTATTTTATCCAAAAAAAACTGGTTGGTAATCACACTTTGCACCAGATAACTGCCAAAATTTCTAGCTCCAACGGAAAGAGAGGCTTCCTCACAAAGCTGAATGATCATTTCATCAGACTCATCATTACCTAAATCACGTGCAAATAATGTTTTCATGGCTACTTCACGAGCTAAACGTCTGGTCAAAAAGGAGCCTCCTTTTTACTGCATAATCTTGCTTTATCTATCTTTTAGTATTCGATCTATAACCGCTCTTAAACTTTCATTATCATCAGTACGTTTGCCAATAATAAAACCGATATACAAACAAAGGATAATAAAAAATGTACGCCAAAAACCATAAGTGATTACTAAATAGGCAAAGATAAAACCAACTAAAAGTCCAATAATCTTACCACGATGTCTAATCAATTCCAGTAAGATATTTTCCCACATTGTCTTTGCCTCCTATTCTACCCGATTAGTTTTAGGATCTATGTTTATTTCCGTTACTTGAATTTTAATTTCCTGTAAGCTTGTCCCAGAAGTTTCTAAAAGATATTCCTTAATCACATGTTGTAATTCCGCCGTAATCTGCGGAATATTAACATCAGCGTTTACCTTAATTTTAAGCAATACAGATATGTTCTTTTCGGTCAATTTAAGAACTGGTTTAACCTCTTGAATTACCGGAATTTTTTTTACAGCTTTGAGAACAAGTTGTTCAAGTGCGGACAAGGTTATATCTATTTGACCTAAGGCAGTGTTATGAATCGTCGTAAGTTTAATAGGTTTAATT
>Ga0265294_10005977_pt1 | contig 14725 bp, 14 predicted proteins | sample MunlanPumphouse3_FD_192504 | JGI IMG/M metagenome (GOLD analysis project Ga0265294, IMG submission 192504) | Groundwater microbial communities from a municipal landfill in Southern Ontario, Canada - Pumphouse #3 | ecosystem: Environmental > Aquatic > Deep subsurface > Groundwater | place... | reverse complement strand
GAACGAATCATTCACATCGATTTCTTTTATTTTTGCAGTATAAATTATCTTTGCATTAGGATCTGCTGGGTTAGCCCATTCTTCACCAAAGTAAGATAAATCTGTTAATGACTTATAATAATTCACAGCGAAACTGTATGGAGCAACATAAAGATCTAAAGCTGGTAGATTACCAAAACCTAAGGCATCATCAGTTGGATTTGCTCCAATAAAGAAAGGTTTTTGAGCTGGATTTTCTATACCAATAATTGCAGATCCAGTATAATTAATCCCAAAATAGTTTCTTAACAGATTTTTACCCTGACTTACAAGGTCACCATTAATACTTTTCAGATTTTTAGCAGCACTCAATATTAAATCACCACCATTATTTAGAAATAGTTTGAGGGCATCATGATCATAAACAAATTTAGTTGTTACAGAATTAGATTCTTCTCTATAAACAATAGCTTTATAATTTAACAAATCTGTATAAGAAATGCCATATTTTTCTGCAGATAAACCGGAGTTTTCTTGAAGCACCATTCTTTCATAGAAATCAATATTTGGATAATCTCCAAGTACTTCTGTATAAACAGAATCAGTATAAGCAGCAATATAGTCATTAGCAGTAACAGTAAATTCTGATGCATCTAAAACCATTATTCTGTCTCTTTCTTCAAAAGGAACATATTCTGTAAGATAAAACTCAAAAACAGCAGGAGTTGGGTCATTTTCATATTGTAGATCCACTGCACTAACTTCTAATTTATGCATACCATTCTCAAGGTTTCCTAACTCTAAGCCTTTAGAAATTGCCCAAACACTATTTTTTGGAACACGTAACCATTGAGTACCATCATCATGAGTAACAATATTTTCTGGATCTTGGGATAGAGCGTAAAAATCATAAGGTTCATCATCAAAACGAATATCATAAGCCACAATTTCTGAAAAGTAATCTTGATCATCTGCTTCATTCAATACACGAGAGATCTCATCATCATAAGGACTACTAGAAATAGTAGTAACAATTTCTCCTGTACTTGTAGTTGTACGTCGTCCGTATTGACCATAATGTCCCCATTTTGCGTAAAGTTTAAAATTGGTTGAATTTACAGCTGAATATCTTCCTTCCATATCTATGAAGAATTTGTTAGCATAAATAATAGGAATTGGACCATCTTTTAAGATGTAAGGATAAGTTTCTTGATCAACTGACGATGTATAATCTTTATAGTGGTAATCACCTAAGCCATAAGTTTTTTCAGGATAAATAACAGTATTAGGATGGAAACCTTCTTTAACTGCAAAATCAATTATTGATTCATTAGATTTAACGCCAGCATAATTATAAGCATAAGCTGTTACACGAGTAAAAGTAATTTGTTCAGCATCGGTTTCAATACCATCAAAATCTGGAGTTAAACTAGGATTTGTATCTTTAGTAAGAAGCACTTGGCGGTCTACAGTAGAGAACCATTCTGTTTCTTCGATTAATTCAGGAATATCAAGAGAGTCAGCATCAGCATCATAAACATATTTACCAACTTTGTATTCAAAGTGATCTGCACCAGGAACAGAAAGAGGATCCCCAACAACAGTACTCATTGCAAAAGTGAGAAACAATCCTGTACCAACTTGTTTTCCGTCTGGATTTCCTCCTGAGGTAGATAAAATACAAACAGGAACAGAAGATATTGTTTTAAATGATTTTCTGGCAATATTACTTATAGTGCCTCTGTTATCAATACTAACAACTTCGAAGCTACTTATTTTCTCGGTAGGTTCACCATTTTCATTAGCTGGGAAGTTAACCACAGTATATTGTTTTTGAGACCAAATTGTCTTTTTTGCTAGGTCTGAAGTAAGTGGAATATTTTCATCAGCACCTGGTTTGTAATGAACAACCCAACCAACTAATTCTTCATTATCATATGTAATAGATTCTACTTCTCCAATTTCATCAATTACAGAATTACCAGGAGTAGCAATAGGATTGCCTTCATCATCTAATATTCTATATGCTATTCCAGCAATAGTTCCGTCTTTATCAATAGCATTCCAATATATTTTTTGTTGGAAAACTAAACTTTCTAAAGAATCAACAGCACTTTCATTCTCAGCACCTTCCCAAGAAGTAATTCTTATTGTGGGTGCACTATTGGTTGCATAATCACCATCAACTCCGCATGCAGTTATAGCGAAAAGAACAGCAATAGTTCCTAAAAGCAGACTCATTTTTAAAGCTTTACGCATTAACATCCTCCCAAGGTCATTAATTTTTATCATTTTAAAGTTAATTTTTCAAGTTTGTTTTATTTAGTCAATATATTTATTTATTTTTTGCTATTTTTTTTGCTTTTAAGAGATTTTTAAACAATTCATAAGTTGTTACTGAGCCAATACCGCCAGGAACAGGAGTTATAGCAAGGACATTGTCCAAAACATTATGATAATCAACATCACCAACATAAGAAGCTTTACCTTCAGTATCGATAATTTCATTGATACCTACATCGATAACTACACAATCATTATTTATAAAATCTTGGGTAACAAAATTAGCTTTACCAATTGCTGCGATTAAGATGTCAGCTTTCTTTGTAATATCTTTAATATTTTTAGTTCTGCTATGACAGACAGTAACTGTAGCATTACCTGTTTTATCTTTCCTTAATAGCATATTAGCAAGAGGTTTACCAACAATAGCACTTCTTCCAATTATCACAATATTCTTACCAGAAGTTTCAATGCCATAATATTCCATCATTGTTAAGCAAGCAGTTGCAGTACAAGGAAATAATCCTTCCTGTTCAAGCAATAACTTGCCTAAGTTTTCAGGATGGAAACCATCAACATCTTTCGTTGCTTTGATTAAAGAATTAATCTTAGTTTCATTAATATGTTGAGGAAGAGGCTTTTGAAGCATAATACCAGCAACTGAATCATCATTATTAAAATCTTCAATCAACTTAACTAAATCATGTTGAGAAGTATTCCCTGATAAAGTTATCAAATCTACATCAACCCCAAGTTTTTTACCTTGATTTAGAATATTTTGAACATAAAAGGCAGAAGCAGGATCTTCTCCAAGCCTGATTACCTTCATCACTAAAGGTTCACCAAGCTGACTGATTTCAGTTTTTAGTTCTTTGTATTTTTCTTTGGTCAAGGGTTTGGCTTTAAGTATTTTCTCTATCAAAGCATCTCCTAATTCTTATTATCTTATTAGTACGGTTAGTTTTATCGTCAATATCAAGCATAACGCCATTAATTTCCAGTCCTCTTTGGGAAACCTTATAGGGCCTATGGACACCATCCTTGATAGAATCAAGGATTATATCTTTTTGCACTCCAATAACTGATTCATGACCACCAGTCATACCAGCATCAGTAATATATGCAGTTCCCTGGGGGAGAATTTGTTCATCTGAAGTTTGGATATGAGTATGAGTTCCTACTAAAGCAGAGACTCTACCATCTAAGAACCAGCTCATTGCCCTTTTTTCAGCTGTAGCTTCTGCATGAAAGTCAACAAATATAATATTATCTTCGATGGTATAGTTTTCTAAGAATTTATCAATTGTATGGAAGGGTGAATTAGCTGGAGGCATAAAGCTTTGACCAGCTAAGTTAACAATTATCAAATTCTTGGTTTCAAACTTTGTTTCAATAAAATTCATTCCCATCTCTGGTTTTGGATAGTTCATAGGTTTGCATATTCTTACTTCCTGCCTTAAGTAGGGGAAGGATTCAACTTTATCCCATAAGTGGTTACCGCTTGTAGCAAAGTCAACTCCATAGGAAAATGTTGTTTTAGCACATTTTTCACTTATGCCTCTACCATCTGCGAGATTTTCAAAATTTGCAATACAAATATTTATAGAAAACTCTTGTTTGAGGTGCTTTAAATTTCTTTTTAAAACCTCTCTACCGGGTTTTCCATAGATATCTCCTAAGAATAATATCCGCATAATCTATTTAGCAACAGCTATTTGTCTTGTTTCTCTAATTACAGTAACTTTAATTGTTCCGGGATATTGCACTTCTTTTTCGATTTTTTCAGCAATATCTTGAGCGATAAAAGCAGCACTTTCATCATTAACATTAGTTGGTTCCACGATAATTCTTAATTCTCTACCAGCTTGGATAGCATAAGATTTATTAACACCTTCGATTGAACCTGCAATCTCTTCAAGTTTAGATAATCTTTGCATATAAGACTCTAACATCTCTCTTCTAGCACCAGGTCTTGCACCTGAAATGGCATCAGAAGCTTGTACTAAGGCAGCATAAACAGTATCAGGAGCAACATCTTCATGGTGAGCTTCGATAGCATTAATCACTGTTTTACATTCTCCATTCTTACGAGCAATATTAGCTCCAATAACTGCATGAGAACCATCAAACTCATGATCAATTGCTTTTCCGATATCATGAAGCAAGCCTGCACGACGAGCCATCTCTTGGTTAAGTCCTAATTCCGCAGCCATAATACCAGCAATCCAGGCAGTTTCAATTGAATGTTGAAGAACATTTTGTCCGTAACTAGTACGGTATTTTAATCTACCAAGAATCTTAATAATATTTGGTGAAATGTTGTGAACATTAGCCTCTAAGAAAGCCTTTTCTCCTACTTTAATTAGATGATCATCCATCTCTTTACCTGTTTTTGAAATCACTTCTTCAATTCTTCCTGGATGAATTCTTCCATCAGAGATCAATTTTTCCAATGCTAATCTTGCAACTTCTCTGCGGATTGGATCAAAACAGGAAAGGACAACAGCTTCTGGAGTATCATCAATAATGAGATCTACACCTGAAGCTTTTTCAAAGGAACGAATATTTCTTCCTTCTCTTCCGATGATTCTACCTTTCATTTCATCAGAAGGTAGAGATACCACTGATACTGTAGATTCTGAGACATAATCAACAGCCATTCTTTGAATAGCAGTCGCTAAAATTTCGGCTGATTTAGAAGTAGCATCTGTTTTAAGTTGTTCAATCATTTGTCTAATTTCACCGGCAGTATGTTTTTTTGCAGTAGAAATCAACTCTGATTTTAAATGATTAAGAGCTTCTTCGTGAGTCATTCCTGCAATTTCTTCTAATTTCTTTTGTTGGTCATTAATAAGGTTTTCGATTTCGTCAGCTCTTTTATTGAGAATATCTTCGAATTTATGATTCTTTTTTTCTAATTGAGTTAAATTAGTCTCTTTTTTTTCTAAAGATTCTAATCTTCTGTCTAAAGATGCAAGGCGGTCATTAGAAGCTTTTTCCAACTTTCTAAGTTCTTTTTGCCGGTCTTTAATCTCATCTTCCAACGCTTTTTTTTGTTGGAACCATTCTTCTTTACCTTCTAAAATTTTCTCTTTTTTAAGAGTTTTTGCTTTCTCTTGTGCTTCTTTAATTATTTGTTCAGCAATAACTTTTTGGTTACTGATAAGACTAAAAGCTTTTTTTCTGAGGATAAGATAAACTACCCCCATGCCAAGCATTCCAACAATAATTCCTATGGCAATATATATTATATTTCCCATTAAGTCCTCACTTTATCTATATTCTATCCACTTTAAACCCAAAGAATGCCTTAACACTGCATTATGAAGGTTTAAGGATCTATTCTTTCCTGTTTAGATGAAAAATATTCCGCAATACCGTCTCTAATATTGAAACCTAGAACTATGTTCAAGGTGGGTATCTACCTTTTTAGCTTTACTGGTCCGTGACTAAGACGGCATGAGTGCTACCAATGGCTCGACTCCCTAATTAATGTCAGTTCTTCTTCAATCTAAGATCACAAATATTGCAGAATACAGATTATTCATCTAAAAAGGAATCTATATCAATAGTATCAATCTGATTATTAAACTGAGCTAATTGATCCTGAATGGTGATCATTTGATCGGTCATTTTAAGCATACAATAGAGTAGAAACTTATCAAGGTCTAAACTTTTGTATTCCAGAGACATATCTCTCAGAAACTTTTTTAAATCAGATATAGTTCTCTCCAATTTATCAGGGTCATCAGTTTTGACACTAAAGTGTTTCCCTAACAATTCAAATTGGATTTCTTTCATCATAATCTAACAGCGATCTACAGGTTATCTAAATCAGACAGATCAACATCTGGGAACAAATCTGACAACTTAGAATCAATTTCGTCTGCAGCACTACCGATATTATCTATAGCTGATTGAAGTTCATTAATTTTATTTTCTAAGTTAGCTCTAACAACTCTCAAATCTTCGATTGTTTGGGTTAAATCTTTAATTGTATCTTCATGAGTCATTATTTGTAGTTCTTTATTTTCTAAGGTATCATTAAGACTAGCAATATTCTTCATCTGATCTTCATTAATTTGTTCTAATTTAGAAATTGTCTCCAAATTATTATTATTATCAGCTTCTAAAGCTCTATATTTTTCTATAAGCTTTTGAATTTTCTGATTTATATTATTCATGTTTACTTGATTCATTTCATTTACCTCATTTCAATATTATATTTTTTTTCTAAACTGTTAATCACTTTTTTCATTAATTGTTCAGCAAATTTATCTGTCAATGTTTTATTTTTAGAATTTAAAGTTAAACTGAACATTAAAGATCTTTTGCCTTGAGGAATATTTTTTCCTTTATATTCATCCATGAGCGAGACATTTTTCACAACTGATTTATTAACAGCTTCTATAGTAGAAATAATGTCAGAGACTTTAATGTTGGAATCAACATTAAAAGAGATATCTCTATGCACGTTAGGGAACTTATTAATTTCTTGAAATTCCCGTTCTGAAAAGTCCATTATTTCTATTACTTGAGTTAGATCAATATCTAAAATATAGACATCTTGTTTAAGTTCCACAGTATCTATTTCAAAACTTTTAGCAATTTTCGGATCAAGCTGACCAAGGGAACCTAATTTAATTTTCTTGCAGAAAATATCTACAGAATGATTTTCGGTATAGAAGTTTTCTTGCGAAGGTTGATAATTTACGGTCAGATTAGTCTCTGCTAAAAGGTCTTCAGCAATACCTTTAATATCGTAAAAATCACATTTAGTAGGATTATCTTTCCAATAATAATCAAATCTATTTCCAGTGAGGAGAACAGTCAAGAATTTCTTTTCTTCCGTACTCTTATCACTGTTTTTTAGAATCACCTTATTTAGTTCAAAAATCCTAACATCTTTATTTCCTCTGTTAATGTTATATTCAGTAGTATTTAACAGATTAGGAATCAAGCTAGTACGCAGAGCACTGAGAACGTTACTTTGAGGATTTTTTAATTCTACTAAACGCCACCTATAGTCATCTTCTGAAATTCTTAATTTTTTCAAATTATCAGGATCAAATAGGGTTAAGTTAATCACTTCATAAAGTCCGGCATTTACCATTAGGTCTTTGATTCTTCTTTCTAGTCTAAAATGCTTATGATTCATAATATCTTGAGGAACTAATTTTACCGGGATTTTATCATAGCCATGAAGTCTAACTATCTCTTCAATTAGATCTACTTCGCGAATTAAATCACCTCTGAAGTGAGGTATTCTATAAGTGAGTTTTTCCACAGTTTCTTTAATCAATTCTAAGCCTAAAGATTTGAGATAAGACTTTATTTCAGCTAAAGGAATAGCTATTCCGACGAGTAGTTCTACTCTTGCTGGTCTCAATTCAACTACAATATTAGCAGATTCTTGGTTAGGGTAGATATCAAGATCTCCAGTTAAGCGTTGCCCACCAGCTAATTCTAAAATTAGATCACTAGCTCTATCCTTGGTAAAATCAGGTGTTTCTGAGGAAAGTCCTCTTTCAAATCTATAGGAAGAATCTGAGAAAAGTTTATATCTTTGAGAAGTTCTTCTTACAGTAGCGTAGTCAAAGCAAGCAGATTCTATCACAATATTCTTGGTTTCCCAGGTGATTTCGGAATTCGCTCCTCCCATCACACCTGCTAATCCAACTGCCTTTTTTCCATCTGCAATAACTAAATCGTCATTAGATAATTGATAAGTTTCTCCATTCAAAGCTGGGAATTGCTCGCCTTCGAAGGCATCTCGAACGATAATCTTCTTACCTGCTAATTTATCATAATCAAAAGCGTGAATTGGGTGCCCTGTTTCCATAAGAACGAAATTTGTAATATCTACTATATTGTTTATTGGTCTGAGTCCCACAGCTATTAACTTCTTTTTTAGCCATTCAGGAGACTCTTTGACGCTAACATTTTTGATTAATGTCGCAATATAGCGATGACATTTCTCTTGGTTTTGCACCTCGATTTTCAATGAATCGTTGATATCTTCAGATCTTTCCCACTCTTGTAATTCAGGGATTTTTAGTTCTTCTTGATAGAGTGCTGATAGATCTCTAGCAACACCAAGAATACCTAACAAATCAGGACGGTTAGGAGTAATTTCGACATCATAGACTATATCATTATAGTCTAGATAGCTTGCTAAGTCTTGGCCTACAGGTGCATCAGGAGCTAATTCCATGATACCATCGTGGTCTTCGGAAATACCTAACTCCTTAGCTGAACAAATCATGCCATGAGAAGGGACACCTTTCAACTTGGCTTTCTTTATCTTAAATTCACCACCAATAACTGTTCCAATTGGAGCAAAGGCAACCTTCAAGCCTGTTCGGCAATTTGGAGCTCCGCAGACAACCTGTAAGGGGTCGCCACTTCCATCATTTACCATGCATACTTGCAAGTGGTCAGAGCCCTCTAATTTATTAGCAGATAAAACTTCAGCTACTCTGAATTGCTTCAAATCTTCACCAACATGCTCAATACCTTCAACTTCAATTCCAGCGAATGTAAGATGATCTTCTAATACTTTAGGGTCCACATCTAAATTTATATAATCCTTTAACCATTTATAACTAATCTTCATAATTCCTAAACCTATCTGTATTGTTTTAAAAATCTTAAATCGTTTTCGAAAAGTACTCTAATATCAGGTATGTTATACTTGAGCATAGCAATTCTATCAATTCCTAAACCAAAAGCGTAACCAGTATATTTCTCCGGATCAATCCCACAAGTCTCTAGTACAGATGGATCTACCATGCCTGCTCCGCCCATTTCGAGCCAGCCACTATTCTTACAAATTCTACATCCACTACCTCCGCAGTTCACACAAGAGATATCTATTTCAGCACTTGGTTCAGTGAAAGGGAAGAAATGTGGTCTAATTCTCGATTTTGTGTTTTTACCAAACATTGTCTTTGCGAAAATATTCAAGGTATCTTTTAGATTAGCAACTGAGATATTTTCATCAACGACTAATGCTTCCACTTGGTGGAAAACTGGTGAATGAGATGCATCCATTTTATCATTACGATAACAACGTCCCATAGCAATAATTCTAATTGGAGGCTGATTATTCTCCATTGTTCTAATTTGAACTGTAGAGGTTTGAGTTCTTAAAAGCAAATCATCACCAACATAAAATGTGTCTGCTAAGTTACGAGATGGATGGTCTTTAGGTGTATTCAACGCATCAAAGTTATGAAATTCATCTTCGACATCATATCCATCTGCAATCTCAAAACCCATACTAAGAAAGGTGTCTTCCACTTCTCTCCATGTTTTTGTGAGAGGGTGTAGTCCACCTTGAACAGTTTTTCTTCCCGGCATTGTTAAATCAATGCGGGAAGATGCAACTTGTTCTTTATATATTAGTTCATCGATAAAAATTGTTCTTTTATCGATTAAATCTTGCAGATAATTTTTTGTTTCATTAATTAATTGGCCAAATTCTCGGCGGTCTTCAGGAGCAACATCCTTAATATTTTTCATTAATGAGTTTAATTCACTCTTTTTTCCAATTATTTTGGATTTTGCATTTAATAACTCAGGTTTTGTAGTTATTAATTTTAATTCTGATTCTGCCTTGTTTCTTATCTGCTTTAGCTTTTCTTTCATTTAAACTTCCATATTTTCCTTTGCAATATCCACTAATTTTGCGAAAGCTTCTTGATCATGCCATGCTAAGTTTGCTAACACTTTACGATTAACGGATATATCGGCTCTATGTAGAGCATTAATGAATTTACTATATGAGATACCATTATTACGACAAGCAGCATTGATTCTGGTTATCCATAATCTGCGGAAAGTCCTTTTTTTATTTTTTCTATCTCTATAAGCATAGCCCCAACCTTTTTCTACAGTTTGGGCAGCAATTCTATACAATCTATGTCTTGATCCTCTAAACCCTTTTGCCAATTTTAACTTTGTCTTCTTTCTTAATCTAGAAGCTACTAAATTTTTTGATCTTGCCATTTTTTAAACTCCTTTATTACATCATGCCACTAAGCATTTTCTTTACTCTTGGTTCATCACATGATCTGACTAGTTCAGAATCTCTTAAGTGTCTCTTCAATTTTTGACTTTTCTTGGTTTTAATGTGAGCAGATTTTGCATGATGTCTTTTAATTTTACCAGTACCGGTAACTTTAAATCGTTTAGCAGCAGCTCTGTGGGTTCTAATTTTTGGCATTATTCCTCCATTTTATATTATTATTTTTCCATTTCTTCGTTAGCATCATCTTCATCAGTTCTATCTAATAAATCTATGAGCTTTTCAATATCTTTTTTTGGTGAGAGAGTCATTGACATTACTCTACTTTCAGAACGAATCGGCTGATCTACATCAACAATCGGTTTCAATTCACGCATTAATTTAAGCAATAGTTCTTCCCCAATCTCTTTATGGGCCATTTGCCGTCCCTTAAATCTCACGGTGAATTTTACCTTATCATGCTGAAGTAAGAACTTAATTGCATTCTTCTTCTTGAACTTATAATCGTGTTCTTCGGTGTTTGGGCCAAACTTGACCTCTTTTACCTGAACTTCTTGTCTGTTCTTTCTTGCTTCACGTGCCTTTCGCTCTTTTTGATAATAGTACTTACTAAAGTCCATTATCTTACATACTGGTGGTTTAGCTGATGGAGAAACCTCCACTAAATCCAAACCAGCTTGCTCAGCAATTTCTCTAGCTCTAACAATACTTACTACGCCAACTTGCTGGCCTTCAGCGTCGATTAATCTTACTTCTCTAGCAGTTATCTGCTCATTAATATTCTCTTTAGGCACTACTTCTTTAGTTTTGGCGCTTCCTCTTCTTATCCTTATTATAAGAAACCTCCATTTTTTTAGGTTTTAGGTTTAACAAAAAAAAGGCGGATGTTACATCCGCCCTAATCCATTATTCATATCTATACTTCATAAGTATTATTCTTACTTGGACCTAGACAATATCTACAGGGCAGAATCGTTAGGTAGATGCATATACATCTTTTATATTTAAGTTATTTTCTTTGTGACTGTTTTGCCGTCAAGTTTTTTTTTATTTTTAATACTTTTCTTGTTTCCTACAAGCTTTTTAACCCTACTGATAGGAATATTGATATAGGTTTTGATTTATTAACAGTTCAGAATAGTTAAGATGTATTACCCATGATTTTACAAAGTAATCTCGGATGTGCTTTATTTTTTAGATACTAGTATTATTTGAAGTATCCAAATACATTCTTTTCTCTTATTTCTTCCTGTTAAAATAAATATTTATTTTTCCTTTGACAGAATAGTATTTATGAATTATACTTGTATATTAAATAACTTTAGGAGGAAAAATGAAGTTAACTAGAGATTTTATTGAAAAATTACCTAAGACTGATCTGCATGTCCACTTGGACGGTTCAGTTAGAGTCGATACAATTTTGGATTTAGCTAAAAAGAATAATATAAAATTACCAACTATGGATAGGGCAAAACTATTATCAATGATATCATGTAATGATGAGTGTAAAAGTTTAGAGGAATATCTTCAGGGCTTTCATATAACTAATTTGGTATTACAGAATGAAGAGGGTTTAGAAAGAGCAGCCTTTGAGTTGGCAGAAGATTCTGCTAAAGAGAATGTTCGATACATAGAAGTCCGTTACTCTCCTATTTTACATACTAATAATGGATTAAAACTTACAGAAATTTCAGATGCTGTTCTCAGGGGTTTACATAGAGCTGAGTTGCAGTACAACATCAAAACTGCAGTAATTATTTGTGGAATTAGAAATATTAATCCAGCAACTTCGCTTCGTTTATCAGAATTAGCGGTAGCTTATAAAAATAAGGGTGTGATTGGTTTTGACTTAGCAGGATCTGAATATAATTACCCAGCAAAAGACCATGAAGAAGCTTTCAGATTAGCACTTAGCAACAACTTAAACATCACTATCCATGCTGGAGAAGCTTATGGTCCAGATAGTATTCATCAGGCTCTTCACTATTGTGGAACTCACAGAATTGGCCACGGCACTCGTCTGATAGAAGATGGCGACCTCTTAAATTATGTAAATGATCACCGAATTCCTTTAGAGATTTGCTTTAAAAGTAATTATCATACTAAAGCCGTACCTTCACTTGATGTTCATCCTTTTGGATTTTACCTTGATTATGGTTTAAGAGTTACCCTAAATACCGATAACAGAACAGTTTCTAACACAACAGTTACTGATGAATTTATGTTTGTTATTGACAAACTAAATCTATCCTATAAGGATGTTAAAAATATTATTATTAATGGATTCAAATCTGCATTTATCTCTTATAGCGAAAGAGTTAGAATGCTTAATTCAGCTCTTGCAGAAATGGAAATATTAGAAGAGGAACATTTTAAAAAACACCAAGATGTGGATGGTAACTTAAAGAAAATCTAACGTTATCCACTGAAAAGAGAAAAACCTTGAGCACACTAACGAAGTGATTCATTCCCCTCCCACGGAGGGGTGGCATTCGAAGAATGTCGGGGTGGTTTTCCCCATGGACATAGGCAATACACCCCAACCAGTGATTTATTAAACAAAAAAAATATAATATTATTTTGGAGGAACTTGAATGTTTATAGCCAGAGGCGGAATGTTAATGTATGTCTTGTTATTAGCGTCGATAATAACAATAGCCGTCATTATAGAGAGATTTATTGTAATTTACAAAGCTAAAAAGCGAGATGATGAGTTTGCTAGTCAATTAGAGACACTCTCCAACCTATCAGATATTAAAGATTTGGTTACTAGCACAATAATTGAATCTCCGTTAACAAATACTTTAAAAAGAGGTATTGAGTATCTCTCTTATGGTGAAAAAGATGCTAATGAAGAGATGGAAAACAAAGCAAAAGTTGAGATAAGGTATTTAGAAAAGCACATGGATGTATTATCTACACTTTCAGCTATTGCCCCATTGATCGGTTTCTTGGGAACAGCTTCAGGAATGGTAAAGGTCTTTATGAACATTGGAATAGCCAAAGGTGGTGTAGATATTAGCATGTTGGCAAATGGTATCTGGGAAGCTATGTTAACTACAATAGGCGGTTTAGTAGTAGGTATTATTGCTTTGATATTCAACAACTACTTTGTATCTTTGATAGAGAACATAGCTGGAAAAATTGAAGAGACAGGTCATCACGTAATCCTTAAATATAGAGAAAGTAATAGGGACTAATCATGAAAATAGATATAAAAAAGAAAAAGATAACTTCTACAGTTTTGATTTCTATGACTGATGTTGTCTTTCTTTTAATCATATTTTTACTCCTTTCATCTAACTTTATTAATATTAACTCGATTGGAGTTACCCTCCCTCAATCAGTCAGTACCACTAAACTTCCTTCGGGTAACATAATTAAGGTTATCTTGACTAAAGAGAATGAAATCTGTTTAGATAATAAAGATAAGAAATACAATGAAGCTGATTTTGTAGATGAAATGAGAACAAGATTGATTCGCGAACCAGATTCTAAAGTAGAAATATGGGTTGATGAAGAGGTTCAATGGAAAAACATTGTCCCTGTCCATGACATAATAACTGAAGTAGGAGCTAAAAGAATCTCCTACCCAACTCGCTATAGTGTTGATTAATCATGAAAAAAAGTTTTATATTTCCTTTAATAATCTCAATTTTACTTCACTCCTTACTCTTTCTTTACAGCATGGATATACCTGAGTTTACTCCTCCTGAAATTAAAGAATTAGATATTGAAGTAGAGAAAATTCCTTTAGAGGAAAAAATCGAGTTTGAGCCTGTTAAACAGACAAAAATAGCTCAAAAAGAGAAGAAAGAGACTAGCTCAATCCCCATTGATCAGTTTATGAAACCAACTGTAGAAAGTGAGATTGATTCTCCTGCAGATGAAGACTTTTCATTTAATCTCTTTGAAAACCAAGATGATGAAAGATTTCCTGATAGAACCCACACTGCCTCAACCTATTCCCAAAGGAATAGAGATATTATTGCTCCAAATTCACATATAATTGACTTCGATGAACACGATATTCATGAATCTCTCGGCGATAATGACCCGATAAAGATAAATACAAGAAAATTTAGCAAAACTAAACAAGACACTATCTTTATCTCTTTCACAGGAACTAGTGATTTCTTTCAAGACACTAATTTCGGTGGTGATGACTCTTTAATCCGCTCTCTTTTTGCGGGAAAAGAATTTGACCCAACCAAGAAAGTATCCCAAATGTCTAAAATTTACTTTGAAATCAGAGATGGTAGAATTAGAGGCACTTTGAAAAATTTAGAAGGAAATAGTGAATTGGCTATCTGGGTTATTGATATTCTGCAAGATGCTGATAAAGAAGGTAAACTTAAAGGAATGACCTCTGGAGTCTATGTCTTACAATATAGAAATAAATTAGTCGATATTAATCATAATTGATAGTTGAAA
>Ga0265294_10005975_pt1 | contig 14727 bp, 8 predicted proteins | sample MunlanPumphouse3_FD_192504 | JGI IMG/M metagenome (GOLD analysis project Ga0265294, IMG submission 192504) | Groundwater microbial communities from a municipal landfill in Southern Ontario, Canada - Pumphouse #3 | ecosystem: Environmental > Aquatic > Deep subsurface > Groundwater | place... | reverse complement strand
AATACCAGCAAATTCGATGAAATAATCAATCGCTTCCTTCAGTGATTGCGGAAAATATTCGGGATCTTCAAAACCCCAACTGTTTTGGCTGATAACAGCTCCATTGTCGGCTGCATATTTGAACGCCCGTTCGTTATTGGCTTTATTGGTGCCTTCTGTCATAATTTGGCAACTCATAATTCGGGTGCCCTGTGTTTTGCCGTTCCCGCCAGCTATCCCACAGACGCCAATACCGTTATTGTTAACAGCACTCACGATGCCGGCTACGTGTGTTCCGTGGTTCTCAGGAGAAATGTCACCGGCAAAGGCCCCATCGGAAGTTAAACAAAAATTGTATCCATAGATATCGTCCACATAACCGTTCTGGTCATCGTCAACACCTTCCGTGCCGTAATATTCAGCCTCATTAACCCACATATTGCTTGCCAGATCTTCGTGCTTCCAATCTACCCCACTGTCTGTAATGGCTACAATGACATCACTGCTGCCGGTATTGACTTCCCAAGCCTTAAATAAGTTGATGTCCGATCCGCTCAGGTATTTACCGTCCTCGGAACCGGGGTTATAATAATGCCATTGCTTACTCAATTGGGGGTCGTTAAAGGGGTAGGGAACTTCTGTTGGTCGGATACCTTTAATGAATTCAACGTATTGTACGCCTTCCAAGTAGGTAAAGTCCGTGGCCGCCTTTGTTAGGGGGACATTTGGATCGAAGCTGATGTCGTACCAAAGATGCAAGCCCTTGGCACGGGTGCGGGCCTCAAATTTACCGCAATAGGGGAAGGTGCGTTCAATGGAAACGATGTTTAAGTCCGGAAAAAGCCTGCCTAAAGAGGCAGTGTCGGTGAACTCTTCGTTCATTTTAACCCGGATATAACCTTTCAGCACGGTGCCGGATTCGGGGGCCATGACCTGAGGTGTTGTTTCAGGTATATTTTCTGTCATAGGTATATTGCGCTCACAGCTTACAGCCAATAGCGTGGCAATTAGGATTCCAAAAAATTTAATACGCATACAAAGGAGGTTGATACAATATCCAAAGGTAGCAAAGAATATTTAGACAATAATAACAAAGGCCGGGTTTATAAACCCGGCCTTATGTAAGAAGAAAGAAAGATTACAAATAATCTTCCAGGTTTGGTCCTCCCGGGAATGACAGAACACAGGGGTATTTGGTTCCAAAGCCACCTATACCGTCGATATACCAGTAAGGATAAAACCATACAACTTTATCTGTGCGATCAATTTGGCTTTTTGCATCATCAGCCGCATACGTCGCACTCAGATAGGAAGGAAGGTATGCCTTGATGTCGGTGCCGGCTCCATCATAGATAAGACCGCAGTACCAGAAGGTACCCCAGGATACATTCAAATCATTCGGCAATACCCAGAATTCAATGTAGGCACTCCTGTTGGTTCCAATGTTGGCTTCACTCCACGATGCAATCAGTTGGTTAGTGTTGGCGTAGGGGTTCATAATCCGATAACGTTCAAAACCTTCTGCTTTCAACACTTCTACTGGTTGGATACCGTAGCTGGAAGCACTCATCAATGCCAGATTGTCAAACCATTGACCCATACCCAGGGATACCCATGTATAGGCTTTTGCGAGCGTTAAAGAGGTAGTCATAATGGCTACATTTTTGTTGGCGAAACTTTCATCGATGCTCAAACTGCCTTTAATTTGGGCGCCAACAGGCATCTTTGAAACGTTTATTGACAAAATAGCAGTGGTTTCGCCGGCAGCAAAGGAAACAGAGGCAGGTGCAGTAATGCTTGAAGGAAGAGTGCTGGTGATGTTGACCGTAACGGCATTTTCGGGCGTATTACGTGAAAGTACAATGTCGAAGGAAGTTTGCGCAGCGGGAATGGATGTGGCGTTGATGTTCGCTTGTGTGAAAGAAACTTCAGAAACTTCCACAGGAGTATAGGTTTCTTTCAGGTTCTCAACATTACAAGAGGAGAACAAAATAAGCGATAACGCTATGCCTGATGCAATTTTAAATATATTCTTCATGGTGAATTTCTTTTGAGTGTAAACAAACATGCAGTTATTGAGCAGGATTCAAACTGGGATCATCTCCGTAATTACCTTCGGCAGCACTTCCCAGAGGATTTTGAACCATGAGAGGATTGGCATCTATTTCAGCGGAGGGAATCGTCAAAACCCAGTCAAACGTTTCAGGATCGGAAAAATGAAGGTCTTGGCGCAGTCCGGCAGTGGGATGTCCCATACTGCTGGTACGTTCAAAGCCTTGGCGGAGGCGTTTGATGTCATAAATACGGCCGTATTCGCCCCAGAGTTCAATACGACGCTGCAGGATGATTTCTTCCAGCAGAGAGCCGGTTTCGTTAGTTGTAAGAGTGCCTAAGGCTGTTCCGGTCTTGGAAGAGCAGTTGTAGCCCGGTTGACGGTATGTCATGAACTCATTCAGAACGTTTTGGGCTTCGGATTCCCGGCCCAGACGAAGGGCGCATTCAGCTATGGTCAGGTACATTTCCGGAACGCGCATGAAGATGTGGTCAGCACCGGTTGTGGGATCGGATACATCAGCAAACAAAAACTTGTATTGCTGATATCCTTTGGTTTTACCATCTTCAAGTGTTTCATAGTTCCACCAAACCTTACGGGCGTCTGTGTCACTGATTTTATTGTATAACCATGCGCTGCAGCATTTGCGGGAAGCTTTTCCGTAACCGCCAAATGCGATATCCATATGGGCAAGGAATTGTGGGTTGGTTGTACCTTGGGCGGTGATTATTTCAGCACCCCACAGAACGTCGGTTGCACTGGCGTTGTTATACCCGGCGTTCACTACTTTGGTAAGTTTCTTAGAACCGCTAATGGCAATCTTGGCTGCATCATAAGCCGTTTGGTAGTCACCCATTGTCAAAGCAATACGGGCTTTAATTCCGTTGGCTACAAAACGGTCGATATGGGTGATGTGCTTTTGTGCTTGGCCTTGGCTTAGTAATTCGCAAGCATGGTTTATATCGGCCATCGCTTGAGCGTATACTTCACGGTTGGTGGAACGGGGTTTTCCTTCTGTTCCGGCAACAGTGGGTTCAGTGAAGAGGGGAACACAGAGGCGGTCTTCGTGCCCAATATAACTACGTGCGAAAGTCATGGCCAGGTAATGGTAAGCATAAGCACGGAGAGCATAGGCGTTGCCCATGATATATTTAACATCTGCTTCCGAACCAACCATGGTTTCTTCCGCAGCAATAATATAGTTGACGTTGGCTATTAATTTATAATAATAGTTCCAGCAGTCATAGGAGCGCCAGCCGCCGCTCGTATATCTTGATTTAACGTTGTATGTGTAGTCGTACCAGAACCATCCGTTACCGGAGGCGGCCTGTACCATGTCTTCACCCATCAGGTCGCCCATCAAGGCATAAGATTGAGGGCCGAATGACTGGTGGTAGTTACTTGTGGTAGTTGAACCCCATTGCCAGAAGAAACGGTATGTGCCGTTCAGGGCCATCAGACCTCCTTCAGTGTTTTCCAGCATAAAGTCACCGGAAACAGCAGTGGTAGGAGTCGTATTCAAAGCTTCTTTGTCGCAAGAAGTTGTGAATGCTAATGTAGCAATAGCTGCTAATAAGAATATTTTTTTCATAGTCATCTGTCTCCTTATGTTAGAAATTAATATCTATACCACAAGAGAACGTCCGGACTGGAGCATAACTCCAACTGGTGCCTCCTGTAAAGTCGTACTGTGTATCCATACCGTTCAAGTGACTGAACATAGCTATGTTATCGCCCATCAGAAAAACACGGAGGGCACCAATGTTTGCCTTCTTGGTCCATCTGGCAGGGAGCGTATAGCCCAATTGAATGGATTTGATCGCAAAGTAAGAAGCGTCAACCAACCATTTGTCCACGTTGGTCAGACGGCCGGAACCAATCATAACGGCCGGAACGTCTGTAACGTCGCCCGGTTTTTGCCAACGACGGAGGATATTCTTGTTCCATGTATCACCCCCGTAAGTAGCTTCCATTGAACTTTGGTAAAGACTTTCGTAAATGTGACCTCCGTAAGAAAAAGTAGTCAGGAAAGAAAAGTCAACCGGACCCATTTGAAAATCGGAACCGAAAGATCCCTGGAACTTAGGATCGCGGCTATCCAAATAATATTTGGAATTGGTGGCTTGTGTTTCATTAGAGGTGATGTAGTCGGAACCTTCAATGCGTTCTCCTTCCTCGTCTTTTTCGTAAGCCCAGTAAAGTTGTCTGCCGGTTGCAGGATCAACACCGGCGCACTTGGTTATATAATAGGTGTAAATAGGCATACCTACCTTAATAACGCGAACGCCAGAGGTAATGGTATTGTCGTCGGTCAATTTTACGACTTTGTTCCAGTTTTTATAAAACATAACGGTAGAACTGGCGCGGAAGTTTTTCTTGTTAAGCCAGTTTACGGTTGCAGTCATTTCAATACCGTTGTTGGTCATTGAGCCTACGTTGGCGTTATATCCGGTGAATCCGGTAGACATAGGCATGGGAAAAGAGAGCAACATATCGTCGGTGGTAGAACGGTAGTGCTCAACACTAAGATTCAATACACGGTTGAACAGCAATGCGTCTAAACCAAAGTTCCATGATTTTTTCTTTTCCCATGTTACGTTTTTGTTTTCCAAAGAAGAAACCAGAGCTCCGGGATTGGTGGCGTTGGGCCATGTCAGGTCATAAAATGATTGCCAGGCATAGTAGGAATCCAAGGCATCGTTACCTAAAGAACCGTACGATGCTCGCAGTGACATGTTGTTGATCCAACTGGCATTCTTCATGAAGTTTTCTGCCGAAATCCGCCAGGAAGCTCCAACTGACCAGAATTGCCCCCAACGGTTATCTTTATAGAAACGTGAGGAACCATCTGTACGCCAAGTGCCTTCCAGATAATACTTGTCGTCAAAATCGTAAGCTAAACGGCCGAAGTAGGATTCAATATGGTAGGCCTCAAGGTAGGAGTTATTGTCCGTTACGTTAACGGCCGGTGCCAACTCAGTGATGCCCGGATATACTTTAGTACGTTCAGCATATAAATAGGAGTACCCGTAGTTGTAGTACTCATGACCGGCCTGAGCCAATACATGGTGTTTTTCAAACCTGCGGTCGTATTTCAGAATCTGGTTTAACGTATAGGAGAAAGTACGGGTGTTGTATTTTGCTATACTTCCTTCAGTGGAAGTGCCGTCACCGTGGTAGGGATTATAATATGAGGAGATGTTTCTGTTAACCAGGTCTGCTCCAAAGTTGATGGTGAAGGAAAGGCCTCGTAAGGCACCCATGGCTTCGTTGTCGCCGCCCAACATTAAATACGTGCGTACGCCGGCGTTATCCCGGGAAGTTCTGTATTCATTGTCATACAAGTCACCGATTACGTTGAAACGGGATGCTTTGGGACGGCCGTTCATGCCATAATCATACAGGCGTTTGCCGTTTTCGTCCAATACGTCAGTCCCGTCCAGGTTCTTTTCGTAAACGGGATAAATAGGAGCCATGAACTGAGCAGTGTACCAGGCATTACCCGTCTGGGTGCCCGAATACTGAGAAGAATTGGAGTCAGTAAAGGCGTATGAAGAGTTCAATCCTATAGATAACCATTTAGTAACGTTATGGTCTACGTTGACACGTGCGGAATAACGGGAGAACAGCGTGGTAATCAACACGCCCTGATCTTTCAGATAGCCCAATGACAGGGCGTATTTAGTTTGCTCGTTTCCCCCGGTAACATTTACAAGGTATTCCTGACGGAGAGCTTTCTGGTTGGTGAGCTCATTCATCCAATCTTCATCCCATGCGGAAACGGCATCGTCCATTAGCAATCCGGTGGCAGGGTCTATGACGGAGTTCCATGAGTAGTTTTTATACGGGTTATACAATTCGCCACCCATGGTCTTGCCCATGTCTGAGGCTGCCAAAGATTTAGCTTCGTCCATACTGTAGCCACCCTGGGTATAGTATTTGTTCTTCAAGGCTTCGTAGGTCAATTCCACGAATTCTTTCTGGTTAACCATATCATACCTTTTTAAAGAACGGGATTGCCAGCCAACCTGACCTTTGAACGATACGTTTGCTTTGCCGTCCGAACCGCGTTTTGTGGTAATCATTACCACACCATTGGCACCACGGGCGCCATACAGGGCACTGGCCGAGGCGTCTTTTAATACGGTCATATTTTCAATGTCGTTGGGGTTGATGGAAGAAATATTCCCGTCAAAAGGAATACCGTCCACAACATACAACGGGGAAGATGAAGCGTTAATGGAGCCATAGCCGCGAATTCGGAGGGAAGCACCTTCTCCGGGCTGGCCGCTACCGGATGTTGTGATTACACCGGCAACCAAACCTTCAATAGCTTTTGTTACGTTAGATACAGTACGTTTACTGATTTTTTCGCTTTTCACTGTGGCAGCCGATCCTGTAAAGGATGATTTTTTTGCAGTACCGTAAGCAACAACAATTACGTCATCTAGAGCGATGGCGTCCGGATACATGGTTACGTCTACAATAGCGCGGCCGTTGAGTTCAGCAGTAACCGTCTGCATGCCGACAAACGTGAAAGAAATGACATTGCTCCCTGCGGGAACGTTAATGGCATACTTTCCGTCCAGGTCGGTCTGTGTAGTGACGCTTGTGCCTGTTATCACTACAGTTACATAGGGCATAGGAGCACCGTCTTCAGAGGAGGTAACCGTTCCGGTTACCTTTTGCTGCGCAAACAATGCTGTGAACCCCATCATGACTGACAAAGTCAATAAAAGGAATTTTTTCATCTGTCTTGTTTTTAGTTAGTAAATAGTTTATAGGGTTTATCAAATTCTTCTGGTTAGTTTACAAAGATATACAAATAATTATAATATAAACTCAATCCATTCACTGCTTTTTATCTTGTGGTGACACGATTTCTCTGCAGAGCCTTTCAAATTGTAATATAAAAAATTTTTTTTCTTCAAATGAATAGGAGAAAAACCGTTTTATATTCGGATTATCATCTGTTTAAAAAAAGTTGCGCTTTAATGATTATTTACATAAATTTGTTCAACCTAAACCGTAATCTACATAACCTAATTAATCCACATAACCTAGTTATATTGTTTTTTATTAACCTAAATTCAACTGATGATGAAAAAAACCAGATCAATCCTGACCTGCCTGTTTCTGGGTATCTGTTCCCTTGCTATGGCACAGAATATCCAGGTAACAGGTACGGTTACGGATGCGGCTGACGGTCAGCCGCTCCCCGGTGCCACTATCCTTGTCCAGGGAGAACGTACCGCGTTTGTTACCGACAACGACGGTAACTATGCCATCACTTGCGCTTCGGACGCTGCCCTCGTATTCAGTTACGTCGGGTATGTGAGCGTAGAGGTGGCAGTGAACAACCGTTCCGTAATTAATGTAGACATGCGTGCTGCCAATGTGCTCGACGAGGTCATTGTTACTGCACTGGGTATCACCCGCGAAAGGAAATCAATCGGGGCTGCTATTCAGGATGTGAAAGCAGATGAGCTCACCAAGGCAGGTCACATGAACATCTCCTCGGCCCTTTCGGGACGCGTGGCAGGTATGCAGGTGACCCAGGCCGGAGGCGCTGTTGGGGCTTCGAGCCGTATTGTGGTTCGCGGTAACTCTTCGCTGGGAGGTAACGAACCCCTGATTGTAGTAGATGGTGTTCCTATTTCCAATGATAACTATATGGAAAGGTCTATTAACTACGGGTCCGGCTTATATGATATTAACCCCGAGGATATAGAGAGCATCTCTGTCCTGAAGGGCGGTTCCGCCGCTTTGTACGGAATGCGCGCCGGCAAGGGAGTCGTACTTATCACTACCAAATCCGGAAAATCTGCTAAAGAAGGCGTTTCAATCAATTACAGCGGTAGCTTTACCGTAGACAAAGTATTCAATTTGCCTCCCCTGCAGAACCTTTACGGACAGGGCTATGAAGGTGCCGAATACGAATACAAAAACAGCGATTTTAACGGCACCTATGCAGACTGGGTGTATGATGTGCTCGGTTACAGCGACCTTTCCAGTTATATGGGTGCTGACGAAAGCTGGGGCCCGCGTCTGGATATAGGGCTGAACATTCCCCAGTGGGACAGTCCTTATGCCAACGGGGTACACCAGGCAACTCCCTGGGTTTCTCACCCGGATAACATTAAGAGTTTCTTCGAGACAGGCTATTCGCAGAGCCATAACGTTTCTGTGGTTACTAAAGGCGACCGGGCAACCACCCGTGCCTCCCTCGGTTTCAGGGACCAGAAGGGAACGCTTCCCAATACGGACCAGAAACGTATTTCGGCGCAGATGAATACCAACGTAGATATTAACAAGTATATCTCGTTTGATCTGAGCATGAACTATACCAGGACGCAGAGCGACAACCTTCCCCAGGGTTCCTATAACGCCGGCAACCCCCTGCAATCATTGCTGCAGTGGTTTGGCCGCCAGGTAAATATGGAATCCCTGAAAAATTTGTACGATAAAGGAAACGATCCTTATACCGGAAAACCGTACAGCTGGTGCCCGGATTACCACCAGAACCCTTACTATTCCATGTATTATAACACAAACAGCTTTGAACGGAACCGTCTTTTTGGTAAGACTTCGTTGTGGATAAAGCCTACCAGCTGGTTGAAGTTCGAAGGTCGTCTGGGTTATGATTATTATGACACCTATACCAAACAGGTGGTACTTTACCATACCGACTATCCCGATGGCGGGTTCTGGTCCTATAACCGGAAAAATGCCGAGATCAATGCCGATTTCCTGGCATACTTTGACAAAACCTTTGGAGATAACCTGTTAAGCGTTAATGCCGTTTTAGGCGCTAATTACCGCGATGTGAACTATATGAACTCTTCTCTGACTGCAGAAGCTCTAATAGTACCCGGTCTGTTTACGATTTCCAACGTTTCCGGCAGCCCCGGTACCAGTATGGGCGGCTCCCGTATCCGTTCCAACTCTGTGTATGCCAACCTGTCCCTCGGATTCAAGGGCATGCTCTACATAGATGCCTCGGCCCGTAACGACTGGAGTTCTACCATTGCAGATCCTTTCTTCTATCCTTCCGTATCGGCCAGCTGGCTTCTTACCGAGACGTTCCCCGCCATGAAGGGAAGCGTGCTTGAGTTTCTGAAGCTTCGCGGGGGCTGGGCCCAGGTTGGAGCGGCCACTTCTGCCTACCAGACAGACAGGTATTATAGCTCAGTGGGATATAACATAAATGGGTCCGGTCAGTTTTACAATCCCACCACTTATCCGCCGGCAGGCCTGAGGCCCGAGTCCGTTGAAACGGCCGAGGTTGGTCTGGAAGCCCGGTTCTTTGGCAACCGTCTGGGACTCGATGTGGCTTTGTACGACAAAACGACCACAGACCAGATTCTTTCGGCCGAAGTATCCCGTGCCACGGGTTACAGCTCTATGAAAGTCAATGCAGGGGAAATCAATAACAAAGGTATTGAGATCCAGTTGACGGCTACCCCCGTCAGAACAAATAACTTTAACTGGGATATTACCCTCAACTGGTCCAAAGACCAGAGCAAGATCATTTCTCTTTACACCGACGAAGCCACCGGTCAGAATATTACTACCTATAACATTGGATCGTCCTGGTCTGTATATACCCAGGCCCGTGTAGGTGAGCCCTGGGGTGCTATCTACGGGACAGGGTCTGTTACCGACGACAACGGGAACATTATAGTTGGGGCTAACGGCCGGGCCAAACGCGAAAGCAGGGTCCTCGGCAATGTAAACCCGGACTGGATTGCCGGCTTGAACATGGATTTCAGTTGGAAAAACCTTTCTTTCGGCTTCCTGCTCGATTTCCGTAAAGGAGGCGATGTATTCTCCGTGTCCCAAATGTTCGGTACCTATACCGGTATCTATGAGTATACCGCAGCCAACGGCGTCCGCGAGAACGGTGTGGTATTCGGTAAAGACATTCTTACCGACAGGACATTCGTGAAAGAAGACGGTACCGTGAACGACATTGTGGTAGCGCCTACCTCTGCTTTTGCCGATTTCTACAGTAACCGTTCGTTCTGCGTATTTGACGGTTCCTACCTGAAATTGAAAGACCTTTACATTACCTATACCATTCCTGCCTCTAAATTTACAAAGAGCAGCCTGGTGAAGGCGTTCAACGTATCTCTTGTGGGCAGCAACGTGGCTATTCTCTGGCTGCACGAGTCCAACATTGCCAGGGTCGATCCCGAATCGAGCCTTACCTCCGGTAATGACGGCGTGGGTCTGGAGTCCAATTCATACATGCCTACCCGCAGCATTGGCCTTAAAGTAGGTATCACTTTCTAACCCCAAATAATTGAAGATATGAAAACACAAATACTCAAATTTTCTGTAATCGCCGTATTCGGTGTGCTGTTGATGGGGTGTACTAAAGATTTTGATGAAATCAACACTAACCCCAATGCTTCTGCAGATGCGCCCATAACCAATGTGTTGGCCTATTGTATCAGGTATACCTGCGATACTTATTTCGACCCCTGGGCCGATATGAACGAACCCAGCACCTATGCAGGGCATCTCGCCAAAAAGCAATATATTGATGAAGCCCGGTATGTATCCCGTTCGGGCGTTGTGGCTAACAACTGGCACTATTTATACATCACACTCAATAATGTAAGGGATGTCAGAGACAGGGCTACTGAAGAAGGCCTGACCAATATGGCCAGTGTGGCTAAAATCTGGGAAGCCGTTATTGTGCAGCTTGGAACCGACAGATGGCGTGACATTCCTTATTCAGAAGCCATAGGTCTGGATAACGGTATTGTGACTCCCAAGTATGACACCCAGGAAGAGATCTACCCGGCCCTTATGACCCTGCTGAAAGAAGCTGCCGACGGGCTGAACGAAGGCAGTATTGACGATCTGGGTTCAGGAGATATCCTTTTCTACGGCGACACCGAAGCCTGGCTCCGTCTGGCCAATTCGCTCCGTTTGCGCATGGCCATGCGTATTGCCAACGTAAATCCTTCGCTTGCCAAACAAGTGGCCGAAGAGATTGCCGGTAACCCCGCCAAATATCCTCTTATTAAAGAGAACAGTCAGAATGCATTCTTCTGGTGGCCGGGAGAATCGCCCTATTACGAACCCTGGGCCGATGATTTCCGTACGCGTGACGACCATTGCATTTCCGATATTCTGGTTAACGTCATGAAAGGCTTGAGCGATCCGCGTCTTCCCGTATATGCCCAACCCAATGGTCACGGGGAATATGCAGGTTGCGAGATTGGCGGCCCCGACGCCATTACCACCGGTCATGCCATGAAATATTCGCTCATTGGTGAACGTTTCCGTGAAGATCTGGCCGGTTTTTCGGCTATATACCGTGCGGCTGAAACGTATTTCCACCTGGCGGAAGCTGCCCAGCGGGGCTGGAATGTAGGGACAACAGCCCAGGCTGCCTACGAAGCCGGCGTTACCGTATCGCTGGACGAAAACGGAGTGGCTGCCCAGGCTGCTGCCTACCTGGCCGGACCGGCTGCCTTTACCGGCACGCTGGACCAGATATACCTGCAGGAATGGATTTGTCTCTTTAAGCAGGGGATGGAGGCCTGGTCTCTGTATAGAAAGACCGGCATTCCCACAACCCACCATATTGCCAGCTCAATGGCAGAATGTGGTTATACGGGACATAATACGCCTCCGCTGCGTTATCCCTATCCGATTGTTGAAGGTACTCTTAACGGAGCCAACTCGGCAGGGCCCATGTCAGAAGTAATTGACGAATTCTGGGGCAAGCAAATGTGGTTTGACACCCGTACAGGACTAAAATAGAGGGATATTTTACTTCTTATTAAAAGGGCGCCTTTTGGGTGCCCTTTTTTATAATAGCAGTTGTCTTTTTTTTCGTATATAAGTTTGTAAGGGAACTCTGAATTAAACGGTTTTATGTCAGAGACCACTGAATTGCAGAAGACAAATTAGAAGTTAAAAATCAAAATATGGCATTAAACAGAAAAATTCAGGTAGAAGGGAAAGAAATAACGGTTATACTTGATAACAATCAGGAATATATCTCATTGACCGATATGCTTAAAGCAAAGGATGGTGATTTTTTCATTGCCGACTGGTTACGTAATCGCAATATTATTGAGTATCTTGGTTTCTGGGAGTCGGTTTATAACCCTGATTTTAATTATGGCGAATTTGCCGTAATTAAAGGTCAGGCTGGATTAAACAGCTACAAGTTAAGCGTGAAAGAATGGGCCCAAAAAACAAATGCCATAGGTCTGAAAGCCAGTACCGGGCGATATGGAGGCACTTATGCCCATCCTGACATAGCATTTGAATTTGGAATGTGGATAAGTCCTCAATTCAAAATATATCTTGTAAAAGAATTTCAACGCCTTAAGAGTGATGAAAACGACCGATTGAAATTAGATTGGAATTCAACGAAGACGTAAGTTGCATGCGTAACAGATACACGATTAAGATCGGTAGAAATTATTGAGATAATGGAAGAATACATGGCCGCCTATGGCAGCCAAGCCAATGATAAGTCAGCTGAACTGTGTCAACGCTCTTATATATTACCGATTTGCCTATTGTTTGTTGGAGCGAATGATTTCGTTCAAAGAGATATTCTGGTTTCGGAAGCGGGCCTCGGGATTGCGCTCCCCGGGCCAACCTTCGCGGGCCGATTTGAGCGTAAGTGCCTTCTGCGGGCAGTTATGCACGCAGGCGAGGCAGAATTCGCATTTTCCTGTATACTGCAACCCGTCCGCTCCGAGCGAAAAATTCTTGTGCGGGCACACATTGGCACACATAAGGCACTCCACACAGCGGTCTTTTCTCAGCTCCAGTAACCGTTCAGGCGTTATGGAGAAGTGTTGGTCCTGCATATTCCTGAGTATTTCCTCGGTGAAGAATCCCATTTCGGATGCAGCAACAAAGTTCTTGTGCGCGCCTATATCTTCCAGTATCCTGGCAAGATTCTCGTCAATGTGCTTGTCGATGGCCATCTGCTGATTCATGTCAAAGACCGGAAGATAGTTGTCCACCATCAGAATAGGCTGAATGTAATTGTTGGCAATGCCCTGCCCCTTGGCAAAGTTGTTCCACCACTCGGCTACATTCACGGAGGCATTGCCAAAGGTGATGACCGAGAAGATATATGGTGCCTTGAAGGTTCTCCCGGAGATAAACTCCCGGACAATCATCGGGGCCGATGCCGCAAAATCGGGAAAGACAAAGCCAATCTCGTCGGCCTCATAGACCAGTTCTTTCTTCTTCAGTTCCTGGGGGATACTGAGCGGATTGTCAGAAAGTTGTTTGGCAACAAACAGGGAGTTGCCGGTAGCGGTGAAATAGAACACAAGCCGTTTCTTCCCATTCGCCCTGTCTTTTGAAATTGCGGCGTGGGTGCGGGGCGCAATACCCGCCATAACTGTGGCAGCCAGTCCGGCGCCCATGATTTTCAATGCGTCTCTTCTGTCCATAATTATATCTTTATGATTCTTTTAAAGCTGGTCATTCTTTTACAAAGGTGGGGATATTAATCCTATTACAACTTTCACAAATTACGCCTTATCTTTCACTTTTTGCATAAATCTTCTTACCTTTAAATGATGAATTTCTTTTATTCAGAAAAAATTGAGGATATCACACTGCCGGAACTGGCCGGTTCCTGCCTCCACCTTATCTGCCTTTCCGGAGAAGGCAGTCTGACTTATTTCGACCGCCTTTTTCAATTCCGGCAAGGAGATTTGCTGATTCTGTCGCATCCCGATGCCATCTCAAATCTTGCCATTGTCCCCGGTTGCCAAGCTGAATTCCTTGCTGCCAATTATCGCTTCCTCCAGAACCAGCTTCCCCCAAACAACTACAGCATCGGCGGCAGCATCAGCCTTTATGGAAATCCTGTCATCTCGCTCACAGAGGACCAGGTCCGCATCTTTCTGGAGGACATCCGGCGAATTCGCGACAGGATATCAGCCTCGGGCCGTCGCTTCTATCGCGAGGTTATGGGGAGCCTTTGCCTTACGATGATGTACAACATCTTTGAATTTCACTCGGGGCGGGAAGGCGAAGGCACCGTTACTGAACGTGCAGGATTCATTGTGGGCGAACTGATGCGCCTGCTGTCCGAGGGAACCTCCCGCACCGAACGCAGCGTAAGTTGGTATGCCAGAAATCTTAACGTGAGTGAGAAATACCTTTCTGCAACGGTCAGGCGGATGACAGGATCGAGCGTGATGTCCTACATTGACCGGCACACGGTACCCATTCTGAAGAAATATCTGGATGATTCGCGTTACTCGCTCACGCAGATTGCCGATATAATGAATTTCACCTCGCTCAGCTATTTCAGCCGCTACAGCACCAAACACCTGGGCATGAGCCCCAGCGCTTATCGCGCCAGCCTCCCGCCGGGGAAACAGACAACATGAGTGCCGAGCCCGGTGGGTGCCGGACAGATGGGATCTATGTGCGCCAGATCTGAGTGATAAATTATAGAATACATTAAATCAAACACTTGGTAACTGCGAAAAATCTAAGTTTTGTACTACGAGAAGATATCCGCTTTTGCTTATAAAGATAACTTGTGGTCTTGATTTTTATTTATCGGATGTAAAATCACCGGATTTTATATAAGTTTGTTACATGAATTATGCAATGAATTTTTTCCCTTTAAGGGAAGTTAAACGTTTTGATCTCGCAAAAATGCCCCAGCCTGTCAGCTGGTATCT
>Ga0265294_10005973_pt1 | contig 14730 bp, 12 predicted proteins | sample MunlanPumphouse3_FD_192504 | JGI IMG/M metagenome (GOLD analysis project Ga0265294, IMG submission 192504) | Groundwater microbial communities from a municipal landfill in Southern Ontario, Canada - Pumphouse #3 | ecosystem: Environmental > Aquatic > Deep subsurface > Groundwater | place... | reverse complement strand
AGTTTTGAACCCAAAATCGCCCTGACAACTAAAAATAAAGGCCTATATCACATTACTCGCCTCATCGAAAAATTTGCCGCCCTGAGTCCGCATATGAGTTCATATCACATTTTCTTGGAGGCAGACCCCATGCAGATGAAGAGTATCGAGAGTCTTGCGAAAAAAAATCTGCAAAATACCAAGACAGAAATCATCAGAGACCTGCGCGGCAAGAAAAGAGTCGCAAAGATTTATAAAAAATGACAAGACGATAACACAATGCGGGAGCAAGTTTAAACCGGCTTCTTTCAGTTTTAAATCTCAATACGAGTTCTTGTTAGATTAATCTTCTCCAAACCGACATAAAGACCTTAAGATTAATTCCGTTTAAACTAAAAAACAAAAGGAGCAAGTGAATACCCTCTCCCGCATCAACATCCACCGACACCAGCCCATAAAGACAAACATAAAACCGACCGCCATAAAGGCGATCGGTTTTATTTGTGAAAGTTTGTTTAGAAAAATATTATTTCTTCTTCTTAGCAGCGACTTTCTTCTTAGCGGCCGGTTTCTTCTTAGCAGCGACTTTTTTAACAGTCTTCTTGGCAGCTACCTTCTTCTTCGGGGCAGCTTTCTTTACAGCCTTCTTAACAGTCTTCTTTACAACTTTTTTCACAGCCTTCTTGGCTACCTTCTTCTTCGGGGCAGCTTTTTTAGCAGTTGTCTTTTTTGTTACCATTTGAAACACCTCCTTTCTGTCTTTTTATTTCTTGAAGATAAAATTATCTTGAATATTTTTTTAAAAATTCAAAGTAAAAAATCACTTACAATTTAATTATACATCAAAATAAATAATAAACAATATTTTGTCAAGCATTTCTATTATAAAATAAATATTTTTTATTTTTTTAAAAAATTTATCAAAAATATTTTTCTAGAAAATAGAATTTATCAAAAAACTATTCCACACACTCCGCGGCCGGATTAATTTACAGAAAAATATTCTCTCTGACATATGCTGTCCTCATCAGCCGCGACAAAAATCACTAAATAATTTATAGGCTAAAACGGCTCTAATAAGCCATTACCTGACTACGAATAACGCATCGACTATTATCCATAAAAAAAATAAAGAACCATCATACGACAACTGCGCCGACATTTCAAGTTCCATCTCTAGTAAAATCTTTTATGATGCGTAACCGAGAAGATTGTCCCTACTTACCGATAAAAATTATCTTTGCCGTATGTTCATTCTGAAAAAAATATCCTTCCGAAAAAACACCGACAACATATTTTAACAATAAACATGATTTTATATCTTTTTAATCTAAAAAATATTTTCATTAAATCTTCTGATTCATCATTCCGAATCGAGAAGAAAGATGAATCGCTCTCGTTGATTCGTTCGTTCCAACCGAATTTTTCGTTTCGATTTCAACTTAATAAACCATAAAACCGAGAAAAAACTCTCGTTCATTGTACGGGTTGCTCCAACGGGCCGATCTCTAAACCATATGAAAGAAAGATTACATAAAGTTCAGTGAAATATCGTGGCGAGATCGTCGCTTCGTCAGATCGGAACACATAAAATATTGTGCCCCTCACGAATCACAATGACATTTTAAGATTTATGTTTCCACGGATATTTGCCTCGTAACTTTCCCAATAACATATCTTTTTTATTTTTTTATTTCATTTACTAGACAAAAACACTCTAAAATGTCATTCACCCCCCATTTTTGGCTAAAACTTGCCATTTATTGCCGTTATGGTAAAATTTAAGTAAGAGAAATACGGTTTTTTAGATATTTGACATTAAAAAATTTAAAAAGAAAGGAGGTGTTTAAAGTGCCCGAAGAAGAAATCGAGTCATCAACCTCCGACGAAAAAGGATGGTTGGGAAAAATCAAGGATAGCATCTATCAGAATTGGCAAACCATACTCGTTGCCCTTATCGTTCTGATAGTAGGAATTAGCGCTTACAACTACAACGAGAATACCGGAACAAACTCAACCGAGACGGCTAATCAAGAAGAAGCGGCGGATACTGAGGGAGAGACGACGGAAGAAGCAAATGCAGGGGAAGAGACAGAGAGCCCGGAGGAAAGCGTTGAAGCTGAAGATCAAGTGGTTGCGGAACAGGAGCAAACTCAGGAAACGACGACTCAAACGACCGAAGAGACTGCACAGCAGACTGAAGAAACAAAAATTGAAGAAACAAACACAAATACAACTAATGCAGTGGAAAATATCGATGAAGGTTATAAAGTCGTGGCAGTAAAAGGAGAAGGCATCACGCATCTGACGAGAAAAGCCCTCAACCAATATTTGTCAGAAAACAACGACAGCGAACTCACTGCTTCTCATAAAGTATACATCGAAGACTATCTACAGAACCGAATCGGAAGCCAAGGAATTGAAATAGGCCACGCAGAGGATATTTCCAAAGCATCCATCGAAGAAGCGATTGCCGCTTCAAAAGGACTTTCTCAGAGCTCACTGGATAATCTGAAGAAATATACACTAGAATAAAACACGGCTTAATAAAACGCATTCAAATATCAAAACGCATACGACAAAACCCCGATGATCGGGGTTTTTGTTACAAGCAAAAACCCACCGGCGTCAGCCGGTGAGTGCTTTTAGAGTGATAGCTCTCGGATAAGGACAACGCTATGATCATCTGATCATCATTTCCTTACATCAACATAGTCCCGAGACTGTGTCATCCTGAACTTGTTTCAGGATTATCTTTGTATTACGCATAAGCAGTATATCGTACAGCATTAACGATACATAACGAAGATTCCGGATCAAGTCCAGAATAACAGACAGAGAAAACAATATACCATGAACAACAAATACGAAGTTACAGCAAGTATTCAGACCCACAACGAGTAGATTCTAATCGGTAACCCTTGCTCAAGTGGCGGGCGTAGATTGCCTAACAGATACCCCCGGAGTTTTAGTAGGGGGTATGATCATTTTGATCGTACCATTTCTGCTATAGTCCAAAATCCAGAATCTGAGACAAAGAAAGAGATGCGATAAATCGCGTCTCTACAAAATACAAATAAAATATTCAAAATGTTATCCCCTCAATTCTTTCTCGTACAAAGAAGTATAATACATCACTTTATCCGGATAGAAGAGAAATCTCCGCCAATTGCCACCCGCCAGATACCTGCCTGCCGCCTCATATTCGGCGTTATAATCACCCGCCGTCACACCTTCTATTTGAGAAAGCTTGATAGCCATCGCAGCAATCGAGTCAGTCAGTGCCCAAGGATCAGCCGGAGAAGTCTTGGTGATGGCCGAGACCCGTTCACAATAACCTATCCAAGTAGTCGGCATCATCTGCGCCGGCCCCATAGCTCCTCCCCACCCGGAATAAGCCGAGGGTTTCCTGCTCACTGGCATAACATTGGGGTCATATCCCAATTCTTGCGTAATCGCTTCAAAAGTCGGCCGCTGGCTGGGATTCATATCCTCAGTATAGGTCCCTCCGCCCACGTTAGTTCCCAGCCCCGACTCCACCCTCAGCACACCAAGCAAGAAAGCGGGGCGTACCCCTGTCACCTCACCCACATACTGGGCAGCCGAAATCGCATCGTCGAATTGGATATTACTGCCTAAACTCTGCAAATCACGCAATTCCGAACGCAATGACGGCAGCAGACTACGATTCTGAGCCACTAACGCTTGATATTTATCTTCCTCGCCACTCGTAATCTCCAACATCTCGTTCTTTTGCGCTTTCAAATTTTCCAATGAGGTATTCTGTTCATAGCGCATACTGATCAGATTCTCATAAGTCTGCTGGTCTTCCTCCAGTGCCTGATTTCGATTATCCAAACTTTCCTTCTTTTGCTTTAATTCAATGACCGTCGCTAAAACCTTGTCCTGCACCGCTTTCACCGCACTGATTTCATTGAAGAAATCAGAGATGCTCTCCCTAGTTATCAATACTTCCAGTAAAGAATCGTCCTGATGAGAATAAAGATTCTGCAAAAAACTCTTGAGAGCCGCCTTGTTTTCATCAATCCTTACCCGATCCTCCTCTATCTGGTTCTGCGCTCCTTCCATCTCCATCTCCGCACTTTCTATATTGAGTTTGGTCTCTCGGATTTCAAGCTGATTCTGCAAGATGTTGTTGTCAAAAATCGCGATTTCATTCTCCAGTGTATTGCCTTCCGTCCGCTTTGCCTTGCTGTCTGCCTGATACTTGGCAATATCGGCCTGAATCTTACTTATTTCCTCCTTTTTCTGATTAATCAGCTCCTGATTCGGAGCTGCTGCCGGAGTGGAGGCGAGAACAGAAGTGCCATTATCCTCAGCTTGGGACGTATTTCCACAAATTAGGAAGGATAAAAAACCAAAAAACAGAAAACCGCACAGCCACCCGGCCTTGCGGTTTTTGTTATATACGAACGATGTTTTATGGACAAAATTCATATTTGTTTTTTCTCCTAAGAATTATCTCTACTTTTTATTTTTTCTCTGCTTTCTTCTCTGTGGCTGGAACTTCCTCTTCTTCCTTTACGGCACCTTCCACCTTACTGACGTTCTCTTCCGGCTTCTCTTCCAAATCTTCCATCTCCTCGTCGCTACGTTGAGGAACGACGCTCACAATCACATTTTCTTCTTCATCGAGAATTTCAACCTTGTCCGACAGAACCAAATCTTTTACTCTGATCATATCGTCAAGATGTTCAAGTTTACCCAAGTCGATTTCAATTTCTTGGATAAGGTCCTTAGGAAGGCATTTGATTTCCAACATATCCATGCTCTTCACCAGAATTCCACCTTCATTCTTCTCAGCAGATGACTCACCGATGAAAACCAAATCCACATTCACGATCAACTTCTCAGTCATCTTGATTTTGTGAAAATCGAAATGGGTAATTGCTCCGGTAAGCGGATCCACTTGATAGTCTTTGATAACCACGTTTCCGATTTCCTTGTCACCGATTTTGAGATCGATCAAGGTACTTTCTCCGGCTTCGTTCAGTGTGTTCAAAAATTCCTTTCTGCCCACCTTTATTGAAATGTTCTCAAAACCATGTCCATAGACTACGCCTGGAATAGAACCTTCCTCCAATATCTTTTTTGCACTTGTTTCTTCCGCATTCCTGTTCTCTGCAGTAATTACCAACTTTTCCATAATTATATATTATATTTTAATTATCCTTTAGAAATTTATACATCTCCAGCACGTCGTCACAACTGACCGCATCGCTACTGTTTATCTTCTCAAAATCTTCCTCAGTGATATCCGTCGGAATACTGATAGAAGTCACCCCCATCGGCCCGGCCATCAGGAGCATCACCACCGAGCTTTTGCAGTGGCTGCAGTTCAGATAGATAGACAAAGACCCGTCATTCTTGTTTATGACTTTTATATCGTCTTTTTTGTAACTTGCGCTGCACATCGGACATTTGGTCATTATTTGCAAGTTAGGCACAGAATTGGACTTTGACATAGCTTTCAAATTAGATAAATCAATGCTCTTTCTTCAATCTTGGGCTTAAGAAAGCCATTTATCGTTATCAGTGTGATACATAACATAATTCATATTATAGCATCCGAGACCCCCTGTCAAGAAAGAAGTCGGGGTGTATTGACCTTCCGAGCGGCTTATATTATAATTATTTTTTGTGCAAGAGGTGACGGAAACTCAATAATGTTTATCCGCCGCACAAAAAAAGAGAAAGAGAAACAAAAATATAAAGGACAAAACCGGGAGGGAACGACCCGTGTTTTTGTTTACATTTTTTCGCAAAAATAAGCAAATGCAGGAGTTGCAGGTTTTAACTTGCGCGGTTGTCACAAGCCGATAAATGCAGCGTATAATTAAATTCTCCCCACGGTAGGATGGCAGCGCAGGTTAAAACCTACTACTCCGCGTAAGATACGGCTTGCCTCCTAAGACTGCGATTTATTACCCTTCAACAATCCCCTCGCCACTTCCCTGTCGTCCCAAGGGATTTTTTTATCGCCAAAAATCATAAATTGCTCACACCCCTTACCGGTAATGACGACTAAATCACCCGAGCGCGCCAACTCAAAAGCTTTACGAATCGCTTCTTTGCGATCTGTTATACGGAAAAGATTTTCATCAAGTTTCTTATTCCTGATACCCGACATCACCTGATCGATAATATCTTCCACTTCCTCACTATACGGATCTTCATTGGTCACAATCACGATATCGGCAAATTTATCCGCCAGCTCTCCGCCACGCGCTCGATAAGTCTTATCCCTGTCACCGGTCCCGCCCAGCACCGCAATCATTTTGCCTTTGGCGCGAGGGCGAAGTACGCTATAAACATTCTGCAAAGACTCCGGAGAATGAGCATAATCCACAATCACCTCGAAATCCTGCCCCTCGTCTATTTTTTCCATCCGGCCGGGGATATCCCCTATCACTGCCAAATTTTTCACGATATCTTCCACAGGCACTCCCTCGGCCTGACAAGCCAGAATGGCCCCCAGTGCGTTATAGACGTTGAATTCACCCAGAAGCGGCAGGGTGACTTGATATTTATTTTCATGCATCAAGAGATCAAAAGATGAACCCGCCTCCCCGAGTTTAACATTTTCAGCACGAACCAAATCCATACCATCAAGATGTGAAATATCTTTGAGAGTGAAAACGATCTTCCTCATGTCCCCCTTAAGAACCAAAAGCTCATGCGTATTAGGCTCGTCATAATTTATGATAAGATTTTTTGTGCCTTCTCCTATCAAACCGTAATGCGAACTTTTATAATTCTCGAAAGTTTTATGATAGTCAAGATGGTCGCTGGTAAGGTTGGTAACAATTACCGTCTGGAAATTGATCCCCCAATAACGTGACTGAACCATACCATGCGAAGACGCTTCCAAAATCGCATACTCGCAACCGGCTTCCACGGCTTTATCCAGAAAATCTTGCACATAAGCCGCCGAAGGTGTCGTCAGTTTCACATCATTGAGCCATTTCTTCTTATCGATTTGGAAATTGGCAGTAGAAAGCATCGCAACCTTATGCCCGCTGCCCTCTAGGATGCGCGCAATCATATTGGTTGTAGTGGTTTTGCCCTTGGTGCCGGCAACCGCGATAATCTTGAGCTTGCGTGACGGAAAACCATACTTGTAGCTCGCATAAATCGCTTTAGCCTTATGGACAGAAAGAATGAGAGAATAAGGCACGATTTTTTTTGCAGCGCTCTTGATTTTATACATCATAATCTTATTTATTATATTTACCCTCTTTAATGAATATATATTTAATAGCCTCTATCATCAATACCGTGAAGAAGCCCGCGGTCACGATCACTTCCCATTCGCCGAGTCCCAAAGCCTTAGTTTCCAAGATGTTCTGAAAGAAAGGGACATAGATTGCGACTAACTGCAAAGAGAAGGCTAGTGCCAACGCCACAATCAAGTATGGATTGGAGAAAGGATTCTGTTTGAAAATAGAACGGCGCAACGAACGTAGGCTGAATACATAAATCAGAGAATCAACAGCCAAGAGGGAAAATACGACGGAGCTGGCCAGACGGAAATCGCCGGTAGAGGAGTTTATATATTCGAAGATGATTAGCGCGACAACGCCGGATATCATACTGATGACAATCACAAATGTTTTCATCTCGGTATTAAGCAATGGCTCGTTCTTCTTGCGCGGTTTTTGTTGCATCACGCCTTCCTCCTCGGGTTCCTGTGTCAGAGCGACATTCGGCAAACCATCGGTAATCAGATTGATCCATAATATCTGCGCCGCCGTGAGTGGCATCGCCGTTCCTATCAAAAGACTGCCCCCCACGATAATGACTTCGCTGAAACTGTCCGAAATAAGATATAAAACTACTTTTCTGATATTATCAAAGATGGCCCTACCCTGTCGGATGGCGACAATGATGGTTTTAAAATTATCATCCAGTAGCACAAGGTTGGCCGTCTCTTTGGCGACTTCTGTGCCGCTGCCAAGCGCGATACCGATATCAGCTTTCTTGAGAGCCGGTGCATCATTCACCCCGTCTCCCGTCATTGCCACCACTTCACCGCGCGTCTGCCAAGCCTCCACGATACGCAGCTTGTGTCGCGGTGAAACGCGGGCATAGACTTTGATTCTTGATACGATGCTACTAAAATCCTTAGTACTCATACGATCCAGCTCCACCCCCTCAAGAATATTTTCTTTCTCTACCTTCATTCCCAGTTCATTGGCAATCGCCTTGGCGGTCAAGGGATTATCCCCCGTAATCATAATTGTCCGGATACCCGCCTCTTTAGCTGTATCCAATGTGGATTTGGCTTCTTCGCGAAGTGGATCCTTGAGTGCGATCAGACCTACCAAAACCAAATTATTCACGATATCTTCTTCATTGCTCTCTTTGAAGAGCGGAACCATTTTTTTGTCCGTTTTACGGAAGGCCACACCCAAGACCCGCAACCCCTCTCTACTCATATCCTCCTGTTTCTGTCGCATCCGTCGCAGATCGTCTTCGTTCATTTCTCTCGTTTTTCCCTTAACAAAAATGTGTCGCGAACGATTGATGATTTCTTCCGCCGCGCCTTTTACGTAGATATAATATTCTTCGCCCTCTTTATTGAGAGTCGCCATCAATTTCCGGTCCGAGCTGAAGGGAATTTCGTTGATCCTCACAGACTCTTTCTTAAGGGTTATCGGAGAGAAACCCGCACAAAGACCCGCCCACAAGAACGCTTTCTCTGTATATTCTCCGTGAATAACCCAGTCTTCGAATCCCGCCGCAGGATTTTCTATTACCGCGTCGTTACAAAGCATCCCTATTCTAAGAGCAACCATATGCTCCCCCTCTTCTTCGATTTTCTTTTTCCTGACACCCTTGCTGTTATTATTTACAACAAAGAAGGAATCCAACATCACGATATGATCGATTTGCATAGTACCTTTGGTCAGTGTCCCCGTCTTGTCGGTGCAGATAGTACTCACACTCCCCAGAGTCTCCGCCGCCACCAGCTTGCGGACCAATGAACCGTTCTTTAAAATCCGCTGCATCCCGACTGCCAGAATAATAGTCACTGCCACTAGCATCCCTTCCGGAATGGCAGCTACTGCCATAGCTACGGCCGTCGTGAAAATCTCCAAGAAAGGAATGCCGCGAAACAGCCCTATTGCCATAACAACGATTAAAATCACAAGAGTAACCTTGCCGAAATATTTGCTGAACTTTGTAAGCTCTATTTGTAAGGGGGTATCAGCATCCTCAGTCTTATCCAGTAAATCGGCAATCTGTCCGAATTTGGTGTTGAGGGCTATATTAGTGATTACCGCCAGCCCGCGGCCTTTCACGACGGAAGAACCCATATATATCATATTTCTCTTACTTTCCCCTTCTTGATCCAACCCTTTGACAATCTTTTGGATAGGCGCTGATTCCCCTGTTAAAACCGCCTCGTCTATTTCCATCTCATAAGTTTCCAATACTCTTCCGTCTGCCGGTACCCGTCCGCCGGATTTGAGTACGACGATATCTCCTACGGTAACGTCCGTCGTATCAATCTCTTTCTCGATACCGTCACGGATGACATAGGTCTTGTGCGCCACGACACTGCTGAGCGCCGCGAGCGCCGTCTCGGCCTTAACTTCCTGGACAAAACCCACGATGGTATTGAGAAAAACTGCGAATAGAATTACCCAAACATCAATATATTCCCTAAGTAAAAATGAAATCATCGCAGCAATGAGTAGGATGTAAACCATCGGGCTCTTGAATTGCGACAGCGCTACCCCCAGATAGGTAAAACTTTTCTTTTCCGGCAATTTGTTTTTTCCGAATTTAGCGATTCTTTTTTGCGCTTCCTTTTCCGAAAGCCCTGTTTTGGAAGTTTTTAGCTCCTTGACCACTTCCTGCATACTTAAACTATGCCAATCTTTGTTTTGCATTTTTTATTTTTATGGTTAGCCTGTTTTCATATTAATTATAAGGGATAATGCGATAATTGTGAAATTTAGAAAACACAAACCCTCCGAATTGAGAGAAAAAGACACAAAATATTGTGCCCTTACCCAGCCCTCTCTTTCTTTGTCTGTCATAAGGACAGTCCTTACAGTACCAAAAGGACCGTCCTTCCTGTATCTTATTAGTCTATCTCTCTGTATTATGCAAAGATAAGAATCGAAAGCATCGCTTCCCGTAGAGACGCAATATTTTGCGTCTTTGATTTTACAGCAATGCAATATCTTACTTCTCCGATTTACACCAAAAAAAGGTTTACTCGCATTCAAAAGACACATAATTATGCGTCCCTACAAATCTAAAACGTCATGGAAACGATCCAAAGACCGATTTTGTTAACATTAAAAGGATAGTGCTAAATTCAAAACCCAAAGCCCCTTTCCCCGTGGAAAGGCAGTCATTCTCCGGAAGTACTAAAAATATATTTATTATGTTTTTCTTCTCCTTATTTCCCATCCTCTCCAAGTATATAAAATTAAAGATATGAGGACGCACCAGGAAAGTACCCACTGTGTCGCAGTCATACCGTAAAATCGCACATCGCAAACACTCAAATCATCGCACCGCAAGAAATCGACGCCCAGACGGAAAACCGCGTATGCTATAAAAAAGGTCATAAAAATATATCCATCGCGCTTCGGTTTCGCTTTCAATTTATATACCGCACCTAGTATAAATATCAAAAATATTATCTCATAGAGCGTGACCGGATGTCGAGAACTGCCATCCGCAAACTCCATCCCCCAGGGCAGCGTAGTAATCCGACCGATGTGATCGCTGATCAGGAAACATCCGACCCGCGTGGAAATAAGCGCAACGATAAAGCCGGGGGCCAGAAGGTCAAAAACTTTTCTAAAATCTTGTTTCTTGCTTTTCAAATAAAACAAGCTCAAAGTTCCAGCCAGAATTGCGCCGCCTGTGAAAGAAAAACCACCATGGACATCGATCAAGACCGCAAGATTTTTTCCCGGATTCGAAAGAATATAAAAAATCCGCCCGCCCACAATCATCCCCAAAAAAGCCAGGATAATCACGTCCCAGATTACTTCATCGGAAATATCAGCTTTGTGCGCCTCCTTCAGAGAGACTGTCAGAGCTGCGAAAACACCGACAGCGACAAAAAAACCCCAGACTTGTATAGTGATAGCGCCTATGACAATAGAGCTTAGCGAAAGATAGGGAAACATAAATATTTGACAAATTATAAAATTATGTTAAAGTCATACTCAAGTCAAGGGAGATGGCATTATGGTAAAAAGTAATAATATCAAAATAGACATAAAAAGAGCAGCGGCTCTCATAAGATACTTTGGGGTAACTACCTCAAGAGTACTGGTTCAGATTGCAGAAGAGGGATATCCCGCCAAGCTAACCGTCGTAATAGGAATCAGATCGTTTCGTATCCGTCTGGTAGCATCTCCAGCCGGAGAAAAAATATACTCAATAAAAAGAGAGGGTACAGGCAGAAGCATAAGCGTAGGTATCTTAACCTCTTCTCCACTAAAAAACAATTCAATTTGTTTTTTTTATTTTGTCTCTTCGCAATTTCCGATGATAGCCGATGGCGAACCGATGAGACTCGTCGCGGACTTTTTTGATAAGTTCGACATCGGGAAATATAAAGCTCTTGGGACCTGAGAAAAAAAGCTTCTCACCTTTTCGGTCCGGACCTTTGGCAATACCCACGATAGGAATTTCCAAACCATGTTTTTTCAAGACGGTCTTAGCGGCATTGGTCTGTGTGATGCCACCGTCCATCACGATAACATCTGGCAGCTGCCAGTCGTGACCGTTGCCGAATCTCCTCTCCAAAACCTCGCGCATCATCGCCGGGTCATCGGATCCCTCGACGGTCTTGATCTTGAATTTACGATATTCATCCTTATCCGGCTTGCCACGGCGAAACACTACCATTGAACCCACCGCATCCTCACCGCTGATGTGAGAGATATCATACCCTTCGATACGCTCGAAAGTGCCCGCGTTGTCATCCAGGAGCAAATCCTCTTTACGAATAAAAGCTGTGTCGCGGATATGCCTGAGTGCGAAAATCTGGTCGCGCATTGTCGCCGCTTTCTCGTATTCATTTTCCCGAGCCGCAGATTGCATCTCTTTTTCCAGCTTTTTGATAATTCCTGATTTTTTGCCCTCCAAAAAAGACTTGATATATGAAATGATTTTGGCGTAATCCTTCTGCGAAATATCCCCCGTTTTCCCCGAGTTGTAACCCTTGATATAATATTGACGATACAAACCGGAAGTTGCGCCGAAATCGCCGCGCCGAGAGAATACTTTTACCAGGAAATCAATAACTTTCCCTGCATCATATTTGCTAACATAAGGACCGAAGATATATTTGGCCTTTTCTTTTTTCTCGTCCGTCGCACGCACGATAAGCACACGCGGATATTTCTCGTCAGTAATGATAATATTAACAAAATATTTATCATCTTTGAGCTTGATGTTGTAATAAGGCTTATGAAGATTGATAAGGTTAGCCTCCAGAATAAGCGCCTCCATCGCACTGTCGGTATCTTTATAATCAATACTCTTTATATCGCCGACTAATTTCTCCGTCTTGGCACTTAAGGCACGATTAAAATACGACCCGACTCTTTTTCGGAGTGATGTCGCTTTGCCGATGTAGATAATTTCCTCCTCCTCGTTCTTCATGATATACACCCCGGGAGAATCGGGAAATCTCTTGACCACCTCTTTTATTTTTGCATCATACAGAGTCATATAAATAAAATCTACGAGATTATACTATTAAACTGAAAAATATGTTTTTCATCTTTCCAACGTTTTGTGCCATTCCCTCCTGCGCCGGAATTGTTCAGTTTGAATAATTAAATGACAATTTTAATTAGATAAATGCTTTAGCGGTTAAGAACCGAATATATTATGTCATTTCAAAATGAGGTACTCCGATTGAGAAATCTAGGCAAGATATCGCAACGATAATAAAGTTATCTTTATAAATAACATTCACATCCCTGGTACATTTCCCAGATCCCTCAGGCGGGTACACCATTCGGGATGACAAATTATGGGGAGTGTCTGCTTCAATTAATGCTTTGTTGTCAATGAATTATCCAGCCTGTATGGGAATGACAGCTATAAAGAGTCAAAAAGTCCATCGCTGGACTTTTTATAAAATTTCAAAACTGAATATTTCCCAAGAAGCAAAACGGGTATTTTACATTTACTGACCCTCTCCCGATGGGAGAGGGGACGTGCTAAGAATTTCTGTGAATTAACTCTGTGACCGAATACGTATAATACGGGGAATTCTTATCGCAGATTCCTTAAACATTGCTTCCGACTTCAAATACTCACTGAGAACCGATTTGTTCCGACATTATAAATCGATTTTCAACTTGGAGTATTTATCTACTTTAATTGCCAAGACCAAAGAGGTTATACCGGCGATTACAGTCAGCGTGCCGACGAGAATCCCCAAAAGGTCGGGATAAATAATCACTAAAACGCCGACAACGATAGCCAATATTCCTTCCATGGCGAGTACCCAGACGATGTTCTTCATAAACCGGGAAACGATTTCGATTTGTTGCATAAGCGAAAATTATCTTATTATTTTTCTATTATAGCACCTTTCGAAGAAAAATTAAAATTCTATCGAATCCCCCACTTGCAGCCCCAATTCCTGCGCCGCATCCCCCCCCTGGCGGATAATTTCCAAAAATCTTTTATTGCCGAAACCGGAACTCCCTTCCACGACACCGATTTCTTTATCCGGAAGATCCTTGAGCCTTTCTGAAAATACAAAAGAACGTTTTTCTCCCCTGATAGAAACCTGCACCTCTTCGCCATTTTTGAAATCAAAATTCTCTCCCAAAAAAGTAGTTTTCACATTGCCGAAATTGTCGATGAACCATACTCCCTCCGGAACGTCCTTAATTTCCGACAGGCCAAGTTTTTCCTTAGGCAAGTCATATTTCCGCCAAACCCAATCCGCGGCGCGGGGCAGGAAATTGAAACTGCGGAATTGAGTGTTAATGATGCGACGCTTATTCTCACCGTCCAGTTCCGTATCGCTGATAAAATTCATCACCTCCTCTATATCTAACACAAAAAATTCCGAGATTAGGTCAAGCTTATTACAAAGAGACAACACCAATCCGTCAACAGAAGAAACTACTAAAGTTTCACCGTGGCGGAAATAACCGAACGGAGTCCCGTTTTTCCATTTTTTGGCTTCACCGTTACGAGGTGCGACATTCACCAAAACCACCCCTTCGCGGCCATCAAAGGCATCCAGCGCATCAATCAGGAATCCCGCCGCTTCAAGCTCGGATTTCACCGCGAAACAATTTACTCCCGCATTCGGAAAAAGCGATCCGGCGCGTGAAATCTGCCGCAACCGGGCATTCTCGTCAAAACAATCGTTTATGATTGAAATTTGCATTTTATTATTATAAATTATTTTAACTATAAAAAAACCGGCCGTAAGGACCGTTATATTTCAAAAATAAAACTCCGATCCTTCTTAGACGGTAAACATCATCATATCCATCATCATTTTTTCGTAATTTTTTTCCATACAAAATTGGCTTGATAAGCTTTATATCTCCATAATATAAAATATGGGGGATGGTGTCAAGAGAAAGTGGCTCTATACTAACAAGTGTGGTGGATAAATCAAAAATAGTGGTAAGCTTAGCTTAAAACAAGAGTTACCCAACTCAAAGCTAAATTTAACCACTACTTCTATGAAAAAGTGTATCATCGAAATGC
>Ga0265294_10005971_pt1 | contig 14731 bp, 10 predicted proteins | sample MunlanPumphouse3_FD_192504 | JGI IMG/M metagenome (GOLD analysis project Ga0265294, IMG submission 192504) | Groundwater microbial communities from a municipal landfill in Southern Ontario, Canada - Pumphouse #3 | ecosystem: Environmental > Aquatic > Deep subsurface > Groundwater | place... | reverse complement strand
TCTTTTTATTAAAAATTTTTCAACTTCTTTTTCTTCTAAAATTTTTTCCATTAATTCATCATCAAATTCAGATGCTGCTTCAATTAGTTCAAATCTTTTTTCTTCAGCTAAACTTTTTAATTCTTCAGGAATTTCAATTTCTACTGCTTCTTCATTTTCTTTTCCATCATATTTATAAGCTTTCATTTCAACTAAATCTATTATTCCAGTAAAATCATCTTCTGAACCAATTGGAATTTGTATTGGATATGCTTTTACTCCTAATCTAGCATAAATACTTTTTACACTATAATAGAAATCAGCTCCCAACTTATCCATTTTATTTATAAATATAACTCTTGGAACTTTCATATTAGTTGCTTGTCTCCAAACATTTTCAGTTTGAGGTTCAACTCCTGCATTAGCATCTAATAACGCTATTGCACCATCTAATACTCTTAAACTTCTAGTTACTTCAATAGTAAAATCTACATGCCCTGGAGTATCTATGATATTTATTCTGTGATTTTTCCAAAACGCAGTTGTTGCTGCTGAAGTTATTGTTATACCTCTTTCTTTTTCTTGTTCCATCCAATCCATTTGAGAAGCACCATCATGTGTTTCTCCTATTTTATGAATTTTTCCTGTATGATATAAAATACGTTCAGTAAAAGTGGTTTTACCAGCATCAATATGTGCCATTATTCCAATATTACGAGTTTTTTCTAATGTATATTCACGTGCCATAAACCTCTCTCCTTACCAACGGTAATGTGCAAATGCTTTATTAGCTTCTGCCATTCTATGAGTATCTTCTTTTTTCTTAACTGCTCCCCCTGTGTTGTTGTATGCATCAATTAATTCGTTTGCTAATTTTTCGGCCATAGTTTTTCCACCTCTTTTTTTAGCATTATCTGTTAACCATCTCAAACCTAAAGCTTGGGATCTGTCTTCTCTAACTTCCATAGGAACTTGATAATTTGCTCCACCAACTCTTCTAGATTTTACTTCTAATGAAGGTTTTATATTTTCTAAAGCTTTTTCAAATACTTCTAAAGGATCTTTTTTTGTATTTTCTTTTATAATTTCAAAAGATTTGTATAATATTTTTTGAGCTGTCCCTTTTTTTCCACCTTCCATTATTTGGTTTACTAATTTTGTAACAACTTTTGATTTATATAAAGGGTCTATTAAAACATCTCTTTTAACTGCTCTTCTCTTACGCATTTATATCACTCCTTACTTACTAGCTTTCGGTTTTTTTGTTCCATATTTAGAACGACCTTGATTACGTTTTACTACTCCTGCTGTATCTAATGTTCCTCTTATAATGTGATAACGAACCCCAATTAAGTCTTTTACTCTTCCTCCTCTTATTAATACAACGCTGTGTTCTTGTAAATTATGACCTTCTCCTGGGATATAACAAGTTACTTCCATTCCATTACTTAAACGTACTTTTGCATATTTTCTTAATGCTGAGTTTGGTTTCTTAGGTGTTAATGTCCCAACACGAGTACATACTCCTCTTTTTTGTGGTGCATTTATTTTTGTTTTTTTTCTTTGAATTGTGTTTAGTCCAATACTTAATACTGGAGATTTACTTTTTCTTGTTTTTTTGATTCTTGGTTTTCTAACTAATTGATTAATTGTAGGCATGTTTTTTCCTCCTTTTTTCAACACACATCCGGGTGTTTTTTTCAACAGTACTAATAATATCATTTTATATATTTAAAGTCAATAAAAAAAAACACAAAATGTGTTTTTTATTCTTTTGGCATTTCTTTGTGTTCAGCCAAATATTCTATTTGTTCTTTTGTTAAAGTTTCGTGTTCTATTAAATTAGTGGCTATAAGTGTCAATAATTCTTTATTTTCTTTTATTATTTTTGTAGCTGTTTTATGACATTCATTTATTATTTTTCTCATTTCTAAGTCTATTTCATGAGCTATTTCATTTGAAAAGTTTCTTGATTTTGTATAATCTCTTCCTAAAAATACTCCTGATTCTCTTTGCTCTAATTGCATAGGTCCTAGATCACTCATTCCATATTCAGTTACCATTGCTCTTACTATTTTTGTAGCTATTTCAAAATCGTGATGAGCTCCCGTACTGATTTCGTTATATATTACTTCTTCAGCAACTCTACCGCCTAATAATCCAACTACTCTTTCTAATAATTCTTTTTTTGTTTCTGTGTATTTTTCTTCTTTTGGCAACATCATAGCATAACCACCAGCATGTCCTCTAGGTATTATTGTAACTTTTTGAACATCATTTGCAGAATCTAATTTAAGTCCTAATACTACATGTCCTGCTTCATGATACGAAACAAGTTCTTTTTCTTTGTCAGTATATTTTTTACTCTTTTTAGCAGGTCCCATTAATACTCTATCAGTTGCTTCATCTATTTCGGACATATTGATAAAATCTTTCCCTCTTCTAACTGCTAACAATGCCGCTTCATTTAATAAGTTTTCTAAATCTGCTCCACTAAATCCAACTGTTCTTTTTGCAACATTTGATAATTTTACAGATTTAGCAAAAATTTTATTTTTAGCATGTACTTCTAAAATTTCTTCTCTACTTTTTAAATCTGGTAAACTTACTGTTACTTGTCTATCAAATCTTCCTGGTCTTAATAATGCTGGGTCTAATACATCAGGTCTATTAGTTGCGGCTATTATTATAATCCCTTCATTTTCTCCAAACCCATCCATTTCTGTTAATAACTGATTTAATGTTTGTTCTCTTTCATCGTGTCCCCCACCTAATCCAGTTCCTCTTTGTCTTCCAACTGCGTCTATTTCATCAATGAATATTAAACAAGGAGAATTTTGTTTTGCTTGTTTAAACATATCTCTTACTCTTGATGCTCCTACTCCAACAAAAAGTTCAACAAAATCTGAACCACTTATAAAATAAAATGGTACACTCGCTTCTCCAGCTACTGCTCTTGCAAGTAAAGTTTTCCCTGTTCCTGGAGGCCCTACAAGTAATACTCCTTTTGGAATTCTTGCACCTAATCTTTGAAACTTTTTAGGATTTTTTAAGAAGTCTATTAATTCTGAAACTTCTTCTTTTTCTTCATCTAAACCAGCAACATTATTAAATGTTATTTTTTTATTTTGTTCATTTAATTTTGCTTTACTTTTTCCAAAATCAAAAGATTTATTTCCATTTCCTACTTGTCTTGAAAAAAAGTAAAATCCAAGTCCTAACAATAATACTATAGGTAATACATTTACTAATATTATTAAAAAAGTACTTGATTCTGGATCGTTTTTTGTTTCTAATTTAAATTTATTTTCATCTGCTTTATTTATTATTTCTGATATTACAGTTTCTGATAAAGGTGTTTTTACAATAAATGTTTCGTTTTTTTCATATCCCTCTAACTTACCAGTTATTTCATATATTTTTGCTCTATCTCTAGGTATTATTACTATCTCTTTGATATTTTTGCTTATTAATTCTTCTCTGAATTCATCATAAGTCAATTCATTAATTTTTTTATTTAATATATCACTCGAGAAAAGTATTAATAAAGCGATAGCAATTAATAAAATATATGGCATTATATTTTTTTTTGCTTTTATTTTTTGTTTCATGTTTCCTCCATTAATAGTACTTAATTATTATATCATGTTTTTCGTTTTTTTCTTTATCATATTTAGACTTTTTCAATCCTGGTATCCACACTATTTTGTCAGAAGAATCTAAAACAATTGGCCATTTTTCTCTTTCATCTATAGATACTTTTGAATCTATAAATATATCTTTTACTTTTTTTCTTCCCAATGTTCCTTTTATTTCTATTCTATCCCCAATTTTTTTATTTCTGACATATAATGGTAATTTTATTTCCTTATTATTTAATCTACAAATAAAATTGTTATTAGATTCTGTTTTTTCTATTATTTCCAAATTCATGCCATTTGATAAATTAACAAAATTTGTTAGTTCTATTTCATAATCAGCATTATTTGTATTTTCTACCATAAAGTTTATATTATTGTAACTTTTTGATATTTTTACATTGTTAGGTAAATGAATATAAGAACTAGCTTTACTGCTTTTAATAAGTTTCGTTATTATTTCTGTGTGAACATCTGTAATTAATATTAAATCATCATTATAAATATCTTCTAAAATATTATTTAATATTTTATTTTGAATTACTTTTTCTAATTTTAAAAATTTTTCTACATTTAATACATTTTGATTAAATACTTCTTTTATACTTTCTTTTGCTTGGTTTTCTATATAATTATTACATTCTAATAAAGTTTGACTAAATTTAATAAATTTTTCATGTATATTTGGGTCTTCACTTTTTAAAAAAGGTAAAATATTTTTTCTATATCTATTTCTAGTATATTTGTTTTTCTTATTAGATGCATCTTCTACATATTTTACATTATTTTTTTTATTATATTCTATTAACTCTTCTTTTGTCACAGATATAAGAGGTCTAACTATTTTATAATCTTTCATATCAATAACTTTTGAAAATCCGCTGTAACCTTTTAAAGTAGAACCTCTTGATATTCTCATCAATATAGTTTCTATTAAATCATCCGCATGATGAGCTGTAAACAAATAATTTGCTCCATATTTTTTTACAATACTAGTAAAAAATTCATATCTTTTTGTTCTTGCTTCATTATGAAAATTGTCATCCCCATATTCTTCTATTTTATGTGTTTCAAAAAAGATTTGATTATTATCACAAAATCTTTTTACAAAGCATTCTTCAGAATCGCTTTCTTTTCTAACATTATGGTTTACATGCGCACATATTAAAAATATATCGGTTTCTTTTTTTACTTCTAATAAAAGATGTAATAATGCAATTGAATCAGCTCCTCCAGAAACTCCTACAACAACAGTATTTCCTATTTTTAATCCCAATTCTTTTACTAAATAGTCATAAACTTTTTCCAAATCTAACACCTCTTTATTTCTTTTTTATTTTAACATTTATATGTTTTATTTACAACTTAAAAGAGACTTTTTAAAGTCTCTTTATTCTGTAAGCTTCTCTTCTAATAATTCAAATGGTTCTTCATCACAAAATTGTGTTTCTAAATCAATTTCTATATCAGAATGTTTTTTTGCTCCTGTTCCAGCTGGTATTAATTTACCAAGTATTACATTTTCTTTTAATCCTTGTAATCTATCTATTTTTCCTTTTACTGCTGCATCTGTTAATATTCTTGTTGTTTCTTGGAAAGATGCTGCAGATAAGAATGATTCTGTTTCTAAAGATGCTTTTGTTATTCCTAATAATATTGGTTTACCTACTGCTGGTTTTTTATTTTCTAAAATTTGATTTTTATTTATTTCGATAAATTTATTTATTGAAATCATTTTTCCAACAAATAAATCTGTATCTCCTTTATCTAATATTCTTATTTTAGAAATCATTTTTTTAGAAATTATTTCAACGTGTTTATCAGAAACTCCTACTCCTTGAGAACAATATACTTTTTGAATTTCTTTCAAAATATATTCTTGAACAGTTAGAGGATCTGTAACTTGTAATAATTCTTTTGGATTAATGTTTCCTTCTGTTAATTTTTCTCCTGGTTTTACTTCATTGTTTGTTTCAACACAAAGTTTTGCACCATAAGATGTTATGTGATCTTTTGTTTCAACATCGTTTGCTATTGTTATTTTATATTTACCGTTTAAATTTTCTATATTTGTTATTTTTCCAGAAATTTCTGAAATAGTAGCTTTCCCTTTTGGCTCTCTTGCTTCAAATAACTCTTGAACTCTTGGTAACCCTTGAGTTATATCATCATTTCCTGCAACTCCTCCTGTATGGAAAGTTCTCATAGTTAATTGTGTTCCTGGTTCTCCAATAGATTGTGCGGCCATTATTCCAACAGCTTCACCTATTTCTACTAAATTACCTGTCGCTAAATTTCTACCATAACATTTTCTACAAACTCCATTTTTAACTTTACAAGTTAATATTGATTTTATTTCAACTGATTTTATTCCTGCTTTTATTATTTTATCTGCCATACCTTCAGTTATTAATATATCCTTATCAACTATAATCTCTTTTGTTTCTGGGTTTAGAATTTTTTTATTAGAATATCTTCCGATAATTCTATCATATAATGATTCTATTATTGTATCTGATTTTTCATCACGAATATCTTTTACAACTACTCCCATTGCACTTTCGCAATCTTCTTCTCTTACAATTATATCTTGTGAAACATCTACTAATCTTCTTGTTAAATATCCAGATTCAGCTGTTTTTAACGCCGTATCAGCAGCACCTTTTCTAGCTCCGTGCGTTGATGAAAAGAATTCTGATACTGATAACCCTTCTATTAATGAAGATTTTACAGGTATTTCTATAGATTCTCCATTTGGTTTTTGAATTATTCCTCTCATACCTGCTAATTGAGTAAAGTTATCTATATTTCCTCTTGCTTTTGATCTCATCATTATAAACAAAGGATTGTCTATATATTTTTTAGAGTATTCTTCTAATTCTTCTTTTATTTGATTTTTTGCACTACCCCAAACATTTATAGTTTTTTGAAATCTTTCATCATCTGTAATTATTCCTTTTTGAAATTGTTTTTGAATTTTATTAACTAATTCTGAACTTACAGATAATATTTTATTTTTTTCTTTACTTACAATTATATCCGAATAAGAAATTGTAATTCCTGCTTTTGTAGAATATTTAAAACCTAAATCTTTTAATTTGTCTAAAAAGCAAGAAGTATCTGTTGTTTTATATCTTTTAAATATTTGTGCTATTATTTTTTCTAAATCTTTTTTTGCAAAAGGATTTATTAATTCCATTTTTTTTATTTCTTCTTTTATATTTTTTCCTTTTTCAACAAAAAATTTATTAGAAATCATAACTTCTATATTTTCAGTAGATGATTCATTTATATATTGAAATGTATCTGGTAGTATTTCGTTTATTTTTATTTTTCCAACAGTTGTAATTAAATACATTTCTTTTTGCTTATCTGAAAATATTTTGTGTTTAAATGAACTTGTAGGAATAGCTATTCTACAATGTAATGAAACTTCTCTTCTTTCGTAAGCCATTAATGCTTCATTTATATCTTTAAATACTCTTCCTTCTCCAACTTCATTTGCCTTTTCCATAGTTAAATAATAGTTTCCTAAAATCATATCTTGAGTAGGAGTTACTATCGGTTTTCCATCTTTTGGAGATAATATATTATTTGATCCTAACATTAAAATTCTTGCTTCTGCTTGTGCTTCTAAACTTAAAGGTACATGTACAGCCATTTGATCTCCATCAAAATCTGCATTAAACGCTGTTGTTACTAATGGATGCAATCTTATTGCTCTACCATCTACTAATTTAGGTTCAAAAGCTTGAATACCTAATCTATGTAATGTTGGTGCTCTATTTAATAATACCGGATGTTCTTTTATTACTTCTTCTACAACATCCCAAACCTTATCATCTCGATTTTCTATTAATTTTTTTGCACTTTTTATGTTATGAACTATTTCTTTTTTTACTAATACTCTTATAATATGAGGTTTAAATAATTCAATAGCCATTTCTTTTGGAAGACCACATTGATACATTTTTAAATTAGGTCCAACAACTATTACTGAACGTCCAGAATAGTCTACTCTTTTTCCTAATAAATTTTGTCTAAATCTTCCTTGTTTACCTTTTAAAATACCACTTAAAGATTTTAATGGTCTATTTGCTGCTCCCGTTACATTTCTTCCTCTTCTACCATTATCAAATAATGCATCTACAGCTTCTTGTAACATTCTTTTTTCATTTCTAATTATTATAGAAGGAGCTTGTAAATCTATAAGCTTTTTTAATCTATTATTTCTATTTATTACTCTTCTATATAAATCATTTAAATCGCTTGTTGCAAATCTTCCACCATCTATTTGTATCATAGGTCTTAATTCTGGTGGTATTACTGGTAAATTAGTAACTACCATCCATTCTGGTTTGTTTTTTGATTTTATAAAATCTGCTAAAACTTCTTGTCTTTTTATTAATCTTATTCTTTTTTGCCCTAATGCTGTTTCTAATTCTGCATTAGTTTCTTTTATTTCTTTTTCTAAATCAATTTCTTTTAATAATCTTTTTATTGCTTCAGCACCCATACCAACTTCAAAACCATTACCATACTTTTCATAAAATGCTGCATATTCTTTATCAGATAATGTTTGTTTTTTTTGTAATGGTGCAATACCTGGATTTATTACTACATAAGAAACAAAATACAATACTTCTTCTAATTCCCTAGGAGACATATCTAATACTGTCCCCATTTTTGATGGTGTTCCTTTAAAAAACCATATATGAGAAACAGGAGCAGCTAATTCTATGTGCCCCATTCTTTCTCTTCTTACTTTTGATTTTGTAACTTCTACACCGCATCTATCACATACTATATCTTTGTATCTTAATCTTTTATATTTTCCGCAAGAACATTCATAATCTTTAAAAGGTCCAAATATTCTTTCGCAAAACAATCCATCTCTTTCGGGTTTTAATGTTCTGTAATTAATAGTTTCTGCTTTTTTTACTTCTCCATGTGACCATTCTAAAATCTTTTCTGGAGATGCAATACCTATTCTAATCGCTTCAAATTGATTAGCTTCTATCATTATAAACTTCCCCCTTCATCCATTAATTTAAAAGGTTCTTCTACATCATCTTTTATTTCTTCAATTGATAAAAGGATATTTTCTTTTGATTCTTGTCTTTCTAATTCTCTTAAATCGATTTCTTCATTTTTATCATTTATCATAGAAATATCTAATCCTAAAGCTTGGAACTCTTTTACTAATACTTTAAATGATTCTGGAACACCTGGTGCTTGTATTTCGTTGCCTTTAACTATTGCTTCATATACTTTTACTCTTCCCATAACATCATCTGATTTTATTGTTAAAAGTTCTTGTAATATGTTAGCAGCTCCATAAGCGTATAATGCCCAAACTTCCATTTCTCCAAATCTTTGTCCACCAAATTGAGCTTTTCCTCCTAGAGGTTGTTGTGTAACTAAAGCATATGGCCCTGTTGCTCTAGCATGTATTTTATCATCAACCATGTGATGTAATTTTAACATGTACATTACACCTACGCTTATTTTATTATCAAAAGGTTCTCCGGTTCTACCATCTCTTAATACATATTTTCCATCTTCATTTATATTAGCTTCTTTCATAAAATCTTTTATATCTTCTACACTTGCACCATCAAATACTGGTGTTGCTGTATGTAAATTTAATTTTTTTGCTGCCATTCCTAAATGAAGTTCTAATATTTGACCAATATTCATACGAGAAGGAACCCCTTGTGGATTTAACATTATATCTACTGGAGTACCATCTGGTAAGAAAGGCATATCTTCTTGTGGTAATATTAATGAAATTACACCTTTATTTCCATGTCTTCCGGCCATTTTATCTCCAACTGAAATTTTTCTTTTTTGAATGATAGAAATTCTTACTACCATTTTTACTCCACTTGGTAATTCATCGCTTTCTTTTTTAGTAGTAACTTTGATATCGTGAACTATTCCACCTTCTCCGTTTCCTACTCTTAAAGAGGTATCTCTTACTTCTCTAGTTTTTTCTCCAAATATTGCATGTAATAATTTTTCTTCAGAAGTTAATTCAATCATTCCTTTTGGAGTAACTTTCCCTACTAGAATATCTCCCTCTTTTACTTCTGTACCTATTCTTACAATACCATTAGAATCAAGATTTTTTCTTGCTTCTTCACCAACATTTGGTATATCTCTAGTTATTTCTTCTGGTCCTAATTTTGTTTCTCTACATTGTAATTCGTAATTTTCTATTTTTAATGACGTATATACATCATCTTTTACCAATCTTTCACTTAATATAACTGCATCTTCATAATTATATCCATCAAAAGTCATAAACGCTACTACAACATTTTTTCCTAATGCTAGTTCACCCTTATCAATACTAGGTCCATCTGCTATAATCATTCCTGATTTTATAACATCGCCTTTTCTTACAATTGGTCTTTGATGATAACAAGTTGCACTATTTGATCTTTCAAAATTTCTTAAATAATATATATCTTTTGCTAGTGCATTTTTTACAATTATTTTTGTCGAATCAGTATATTCTACAATACCATCTGCTTTAGCTATTATTACAGCTCCACTATCTTTTGCAGCAATATGTTCTATTCCTGTACCAACTAGCGGTGCTTCAGCTACTAATAATGGTAATGCTTGTTTTTGCATGTTAGCTCCCATAAGTGTACGGTATGCTTCATCATGATTTAAAAAAGGTATACAAGAAGATGCTACAGATATAATTTGTAAAGGTGAAACATCTATATATTCTATTTCTGATCCTTTTACTATTATATTTTCTCCTCTATATCTAACTGTTGTCGTTTCTTCTTCTATTTCTTTGTTTTTACTAATTCTTATTGTGTTTTGAGCTATGATATATTCATATTCTTCGTCTGCTGTTAAATAGTCTATTTCAGTTGTTAATTTTCCGTTTTTTACTTTTACATAAGGTGTTGTTATAAATCCGTATTCATTTATTTTTGCATAAGTTGCTAAATTTGTTATAAGCCCTATATTTTGTCCTTCTGGAGATTCTATAGGACATATTCTACCATAATGAGATAAATTAACATCTCTTACATCCATACCAGCTCTATCTCTAGATAATCCTCCAGGACCTAATGCCGATAAACGTCTTTTATTTGTTAACTCGGAAATCGGATTTATTTGATCCATAAATTGGGATAGTTGAGAAGATCCAAATAATTCTTTTATTATTGCTGTTAAAGGTCTTATATTAATAAGATTTTTTGGAGTAGCCGTTTCTACATCAACTGTACTCATTTTATCTCTTATTATTCTTTCCATTCTAACAACACCAGTTCTAAATTGGTTTTGTAATAATTCTCCTACTTGTCTAACTCTTCTATTTCCTAAATGATCGATTTCATCTAAATTTCCTATACCATCTAATAAATTTAAATAATATGACACAGATGCATAAAAATCAGAAATAGTTAATCTTTTTATATCTGTTCTTTGATCATTTCCTATTACTTCTACTACTCTTCTCTTGTCTATGTTTGAATATACTTTTACACTTTGAACATAATCATAAGAATCTAGTTCTTCATTAATTAAAACTTTTTTTAAATTGTAACCTTCATCAAAATGTTTTTTTAATTCAAAAAGGATTTCTTTTGTTATTAGAGTACCTTTTTCTATAATTACTTTATTTTTTACTTTAATATTTTCAGCAATTACATTATTTAGTAATCTATCGCAAACATTTAATTTTTTATTGAATTTATATCTTCCTACTTTTGCTAGGTCATATCTAAATTCATCAAAAAATCTAGTTATTAATTGATTTTTTGCACTATCTAATGTTGCTGGTTCTCCTGGTTTTAATTTTTCATAAATTTCTATTAAAGCTTCATCTGTATTTTTAGTTGAATCTTTTGATATTGTATTTAAAACATATTCGTTTTCACCAAATAAACTTATTATGTCAGAATCTGAAGATAATCCAAATGCTCTTAACATAGTAGTAATTGTTACTTTTCTAGTTCTATCTATTCTAACATATAAAACATCTCTTGAATCCATTTCAAATTCTAGCCAAGTTCCTTTTGTTGGAATAACTTGAGATGCAAAAACCGCTCTCCCATTTTTGTCTATTTCTTTTGTGAAATAAACGCTAGGAGAACGTACTAATTGAGAAACCATTACTCTTTCGGCACCATTTATAATAAATGTACCACTTTCCGTCATTAAAGGAATGTCTCCTAAAAATATTTGTTGTTCTTTTATTTCGCCAGTTTCGTTATTTAATAATTTTGCATCAACAAATAATGGAGACCCATAACTCAAACTCCTATCTTTACATTCTTTTATTGAATGTCTAGGAGCTTCGAAAAAGTAGTTTCCAAAATCTAAAGTTAAATTCCCAGAAAAACTTTCTATTGGGAATAAACTTTCCAAAACTTCTTTAACACCTTCTGTAACAAACCATTGATAAGACTTTTTTTGTACTTCAAGTAAATTTTCTAATTCTAAAAAGCTTTCAAACTTTGAAAAAGTAGCTCTTTTTCTGTATGAACCAAAATTTTTTATTTTATAAGACATCTTTTCACCCCATATGTATTATTTCAAAGAACTTGTGTCAAAAAAGAACACAGTACCAATTTAAAATTTTACCAAAATATATCAAAAAAGTCAATTATTTTAAGGCTTTTTCAACAGAAATTATAAAATAATTACTTTTTTTGTTTATTATTGAAACTTGGAATTCTTTTTCTAAGTCTTTGATTATAGATTTTGCTCCCTGTTCTTTTCTAACAACAAAAATTAATTTGCCATTTTCTTTTAAATAATTAAAAGAATTAAATAGTATTTGATATACAACTTTTTTACCTGCTCTTATTGGTGGGTTTGTAATTATAAAATCATACTTTTTTGATATATTTTCATAAACGTCGCTATAAAAAACATTTGCGTTTTTTAAACTATATTCTTCTATATTTTTTTTGCAAATGTGAATAGCTCTTTTATTTATATCTATCATATCTACTTCTGTTTTAAAATTTAATGCTATAAAAATACCAATAGCACCATAACCACAACCTACATCTAACACATCACCATTTATGTTAGATAAACTTTCTAATAATAATTTTGTTCCAAAATCTAATTTGTTTTTTGAAAATATGTTATTATCTGAAAAAAAGTCATATTGTTTTTCATTTATAAAAATCTGTATTTTTTTTATTTCGGATTTTATAAAATCATTTTTAAAATAATGATTCATTTTACTCTCCTTTTATAACAGAAAAAACCTATACTATTGCATAGGTTTATTTTAATTCTACAGTTGCTCCGGCTTCTTCAAGTTGTGTTTTTAAAGCTTCAGCGTCATCTTTAGAAAGTCCTTCTTTAATAGCTCCTCCAGCTTCAGTAAGATTTTTTGCTTCTACAAGTCCTAATCCAGTTACTTCTCTTACTATTTTAATAACAGCTATTTTATTAGCTCCTGCTGCAGTTAAAACTACATCGAAACTAGTTTTTTCTTCTTCTACTGCTGTTGCTGCTACTGGTGCTGCAGATAATGCTCTTGAATCTATTCCAAGTTCTTCTTCCATTGCGTCAACTAATTCCTTAATTTCTAATAAAGTCATTTCTTTTAGTGAAGTTATAAATACTTCTTTTGTTAATTTTGCCATTTTCTTTCCTCCTTAATTTTTTTCTTTCATATATATACTTAATCCTATACTTAACTCTCTAGGAATTGACATCATTCCTACCGCTAACATAGTCAACAATCCTTCTCTTGAAGGTATAGATGATAATTTATCTAATGTAATTAAATCTGTTATCTTTTTATCAATTATTCCACCTTTTATTTTTAAAGTTTCATTTTCTTTTGAAAAAGCCTTTAATATTTTTATAGCGGAAATTTCATCTTTTGCAAATGCTATTGCACTTGGTCCAACAACACATTCTTTCATTTCAAAATTTAAACTATCTAACGCTCTTTTTGTAAGTGTATTTTTATATACTCTTATTTCAGAATTGCATTCTTTTAATTTTCTTCTTAGCTTTGTTATTTCTTCGTCTTTTAACCCTAAATAATCGAAAAATATAATAGATGTAGAATCATTTATTTTTTCAGTTATTTCTCTAACAACGTTTTGTTTTTTTTCTAATATTTTTTCATTTGCCATGTATTCACCTCCAATTTCAATAAAAAAACGCTCAAGAGAGCGTAAAATAACATTGTTATTTAAGCCCTCGGTAGGAATGTTATGCTCTCGCCCCTACTGTCTGTGGGTTTTAATACTTAGTATTATATATTATATTTTTTTATTTGTCAAAAGAATTTAAATCTATTTTTATTCCAGGACCCATAGTTGAAGTAACACTTATGTTTTTTATAAAAGATCCTTTTACTGTTGAAGGTCTTGCTTTTTTTATAGTATTTACAAAAAAATCTAAATTTTCAACTAGTTTGCTTTCTTCAAAAGAAACTTTTCCCAAAATAGAATGTATATTTCCAAATGTATCTGTTCTAAATTCAACTCTTCCTTTTTTTACATCTTCTATAGCTTTTTTTATATCAGTTGTAACAGTTCCTGTTTTTGGATTAGGCATTAAACCTTTTGGTCCTAATACTTTACCTAATTTTCCTAATAAAGGCATCATATCTGGAGTTGCAATTAATACATCAAAATCTAACCAATTTTCTTTTTCTATTTTTGTTAATAATTCAACATCTCCAACATATTCAGCTTTTGCTTCTAATGCTTCTTTTGCCTTATCACCTTTTGCAATAACTAATACTTTTTTTTCTTTTCCTATTCCATTAGGTAATACTGTAGCTCCTCTTATTTGTTGGTCACTTTTTTTTGTATCAATATTTAATTTTATTGCTATTTCAACTGTACCATCAAATTTTGAATAACTTGTTTCTTTTACTTTCTTTATTGCTTCTTCTTTAGAATAATATTTGTTTTTTTCCACAAGTTCTAAAGATTTTAAATATTTTTTATTTTTCATTTTCTACCTCCTAATGTGGTAATTTGCTTTAAAAAGCTCCCACTTTTGAAAAATAATTATTCCGTAATTTCTATACCCATATTTTTTGCTGTTCCAGCTATTATTTTCATAGCTTCTTCAACATTATATGCATTTAAATCTTC
>Ga0265294_10005970_pt1 | contig 14732 bp, 15 predicted proteins | sample MunlanPumphouse3_FD_192504 | JGI IMG/M metagenome (GOLD analysis project Ga0265294, IMG submission 192504) | Groundwater microbial communities from a municipal landfill in Southern Ontario, Canada - Pumphouse #3 | ecosystem: Environmental > Aquatic > Deep subsurface > Groundwater | place... | reverse complement strand
ATCGAGAAGGTCGTCAGCTATTTCAGAGACGGGATCATGCCGCTTGTCACTCCTGATGCGGTTCTCAAGCAGTGGAGTTTCCAGCGGCTCTGCAACGACAGGACACAGAAGGATTTCTATGTCGACCTGATGAAACGGGCGGATTTCCAGATAAACGATTTGGAGATAAAAGAACTGGATGTCCCTGTGGAAGAAGCGGATATAAAACAGTTTGAGACGTTCGGCGCTCCTTCTGCTGTAATTGAAAAACTGAAAAAAGACAAGGTCATGAAACAAAGACAGCTTTTGTTTGTCCATAAGAACAGCATTGGTGAGTTCGAGATCGATTCAGAAGAAGAATCACTTGGCACCAAGAGGTTCTTTGGTCTGGGCGGGGTGCTGAAAGCCCTTATCCTCAAATCCCGTTTTGTCGCCATCGATGAAATCGAAGCTTCTCTTCACCCCTCTCTTGTGAACCAGTTCTTGAAGATGTTCTTGATGAACTCATCCCAGTCTCAGTTGTTCTGCTCGACTCATAATCAAGGGCTCATGGATCTGGATTACATGAGAAATGACATGATATGGTTCTGCGAGAAAAAAGAAGATGGCTCATCGGAGTATTACAGCGCACAGGATTTCCAGCTGCACAAGAATGTCAGCGTCAGCAATTTTTACCGTGCCGGAAAACTGGGGGCCATGCCGATACTGGGAAGTCCGCTTTTGGAAGGAGAGCATATTGAAACGGCAGAAAAGAAAAGTAACTAAGGCGATAGCGATAGTGGGCGAAGGAATGTCAGAATGGCTGTACTTTGATTACATCAGGACAGACCGCCGCTACCCTTTTGAACTTAGGCCGGATTTGCCAAAGCATTCCGACTATCGGACTGTGTTTGCTCATGCGAAGAAACTCCTATCTTCAGGGTATGACTTCGTTTTCTGCGTTGTCGATGTGGATACCATCGTGGCACAGAACAAGCAAGAGGAATTCATCAATGCCTGTCATTCCCTTGATGGAAAACTGATCCCGATAACAAGCAATCCGTGCATCGAGTTCTGGTTTCTTCTGTATCTCTGGGAACGCCCCCTTCGGAAGTACTATGCGACGTATGCAGACCTTCTGCCCGCATTGAGGAAATACTATCCGGACTATGACAAATCCCGGGACTATATGCAGGGCAAACAGTTTTTCAGGAAACTTGAATCCACGGGAAACATCAACAGGGCGATGGAGAATTCCGAAAAGATACTAAAGGGAGACCTGAACCCTTCCAATTTTGCGAACAGATCCTTTTCCGAAGTGAGCACGCTCCTGAAAAGCCTGGAAATGTGCAGCAAATGTGGTTTCAAGGCAAAGTGCGATGATTGTGTGAACAAACTGGACACGATATTCCAGCAGCCAAAGACGAGGAGGTAAGATGGGAGGTTCTCAAGGTGCCCGAGGATATCTGTACCAGACATATGTGGCGGTTTTCGATTTGCTTTCTGAGCCAAACTGGGACGCAATAACAATCGAGCCAGATACCGATGGCGACAAGGTAGATGTCAAAACTCAATACAAAGGCCAATCAAAAGTCATTCAGGTCAAATCTTCATGCAATCCATTTGGCCTAAAAAAAGTTTCCGAATGGTGTGACGAGTTGAACAAGACCACAGATGCCAAATTCGAAAAAGAACTTGTCCTCATAGGCAATTACACGGACAAACTTGATGAAAGCACACAACAAGGGAACTCAATTATCATTAAGGGTGTAACCATAAGAATTTATCCCTTCAATCAAGATGCTCTGAAAGCAACAATGTACCAAAAGCTTCATCATTTTCTCTGTGAGAAAAACGTGGCCATTGATGCTCTGGCCTGTGACGCCATGTGCGATGTTCTGGTTTCCAAGGGAATGGATTCCTCAATAACGTCAGAAAGGATCGCCCGTTGCCAATTTGAAGAGAAACTGCTTGAATATGTGAACTCAGTTTTCCATTCTTTACCTGTCGAACGAAAAGCCATCAACTTGAAATCAGTATCACGGCATTCAGGAGACTCGTTAATACCGGGTACCGTTTACAGGACTTTGGACCTTCGCAAATTCTTTGAAGAAGACGGGCATGTTTTAAAGAAGGGGTATTCATGGGAGCATGATGTCATCCCTGATGTTGTGTCCTTTTTCGAATCACTTCCAATAACGGAAAAATATCAGCTGTATTTCAGTGTCGGACTCTCGCTCTCCTTCCTTGTGGGGGCCCAGTTGGATTCGACATCCCCATATGATATCGTTCCCATGCAACGTACATCCAGCAAGCAAGTTCCATGGGATGCCATTCTTAGCAAGAACGCCAAGAACGAAGAGCTGGATATTTCAGAGGAAGAAGGAAATGGCGATTCGGATGATACTATCCTCATCATCAGTTTGACCAGGGACATAAAAACAGATGTAATGAATTACCTTTCAGAAAGCGGCATTGGTTATGGCAAAACAATCCTGGTCAAACCCAAAAACAGCGAAATTGGCTCCTGCTCGATTTTGGATGGGACTCAATGCAACATGATGGCTTCCTATCTGGGGACCCGTGTCAACAGCCTTAGAAATCAAAAAGAGAAGCGAGCGAGATTGCACATTTTCGCTTCAGCCCCAAACACCTTCATGTTTCGCTTCGGCCAAAATTCGAAAGGACTTGGTACCTGTTGCCTCTACGAATACTTGTATCAATCCACGTTTGAGTATCAACAGGCATTCGAAAAAAGATTTTAGGAGATTATTTATGGAATGTATGACTTATTTTGAAGATTTCATTTCCTCAATCAATCTTTCCTCTTCTGACAAAGAGGCACTGAAAAAGGCTCATCATGAGTTGAAAGATAATTTGCAACATGATGATGATACAAAAAAAATGATAGTAGCTTCATTTCTCCAAGGCAGTTACAAAAGAAATACAGGCGTGAGGCCTATGGTTGGCAAGACTGCTGATATTGACGTTGTCCTCGTAACGAACATCAATCATGAAGCATGTACTCCAAATCAGGCATTGCACAGATTCGTTCCATTTCTGGAGAAGTACTATCCCGGAAAATACCAGATACAAGGACGATCCCTAGGTCTAAAATTGGGCAGGGTCGATCTTGATTTGGTACCCACTGCAATGATGAGCAACGAAGGCAAAAAAAGATTGTTGGAAAGCAAATTGATGGCTTCCGATGAAGATTATGTCAATTTCTCTGCGAAGAATAATATGAATGAAAGTCTTCATCCCGCAGAAGCTTTGCTCATCCCCGATCGGGAAGCCAATACATGGGAACGAACAAATCCCATAGCCCAGATTGACTGGACAATAGAAAAAAACAGGAAATGCAATTATTTCTATCTTTCAGTGGTGAAATCCATGAAATGGTGGTGGCGAAACATCAGCAAGGGCGAGAGACATCCCAAAAGTTATCCTTTGGAACACTTTGTCGGTTTCTGTTGCCCTGATGGGATTGACTCTGTTGCAAAGGGTGTCGTTTCCGTTTTTGAAACAATCGTACAGCAATATCCCGTGAAACCATATCTCTCGGATCATGGAGTCCCGGAACATGATGTTTTTAAAAGGTTGAGCACCTCCGAGTATGAATACTTCTACAATCAGGTCATCAATGGCGCAAAACTTGCGAGAAGGGCTTACGATGCTGAGGACATTTATGACAGTGTCGATTTATGGAGGGAACTATTCGGAATGGAGTTCCCAGAGAAAACCAGGCCCAAACAAAACACCCCAGGTTTCTCATCCGGTGATCACTATACACCTGAGGTGCCGACGGGAAGGTTTTCCTGAGAATGAAAAAAAATGATGAAACCTTGCAGATACTGAAAGTTGCGAGAAGATGTGTTGATGGATTTGATTTCGCAAGAATTGAAAAGGACTGGCAGTTCGACGAGAACCGTGACTGCTGGTTCCTTCTTCTCCGGTTTTCGCTGGATGTCGTCTCGAACGATATCCCCCGGCAATCGTACTGGTATGTCTGTGTGCAGGGAGAGTGGAGAATAAGTGTCTTTCCCGCAAAAGAGGGAGGAATGACATCAACATTCCATCATCAGAATTATAATGACTGGGATGGGAAATCATTATGGAAAAATGGCCGATTATGCTTGGATTACAACATGTTGGATGCCGGAAATCTTCTGCCAAGTGTATTTGAAGACAAATTCCGGTTTTATATCACCAGAGCAAAAGAATGGATAGTCAGCGCAGCATCCGGTACTTTGGTTCATAAGGGGGAAGCGTTCGAATTGCCTGATTTCCCCATGACCAGCCCTAGAGAATTGGATTATCAGAAATTTGTTTTTTCGGAAAACGACCAGACTTTCCAAACGTGGAAAAAAATCAAGCACAATTGTGGCACAGCCATAGTACGCCGCTGTGATAACAATGTTTTTGTAAGTTTTGTTTATAGTTTCAGTTCTCATGAACATGGTACGGTTATCCATACTGTTCATTGGGGAAACTATCCAATGTATGACAAGCACGATGACAAGCATGACGCTATTGCGATATGGATACGTTTGGATGAGATGCCAGTCTTGAGGAACTGGGAAGTCCCTTATTCATGGGGAGATCTTTTTAGTGTCTTGGAAAAAAACAATATTGATCTCAATGTTTTTTTCGAACTGATTTCATTTATCCGTGACGGGGAACCGCACTTCCTTCTGTTGGGTTTTCCCATCCCTGAAGTTATTGGAGAGGAGAAACGACTCATTTTTTGGAAAGCAATCCATTTGAACGGCCTGGCAAGAAAAGAAGATCATGAAAAAGGTTTCAGAGCCAATGAACTAGGCCGACAAGTATATGATCAGAAACATGCTTTGGGAACTGCTGCAAAAATCAATTGGATCCCTTCTGAAAACTGGAACCCTGATGAAATCAATCAAAGAGGGAAATTCTGTAATCAATTGTGTGGCATGAAAATCATTATCTTGGGTGCCGGCTGTATTGGTTCTTCCATAGCGGAGATACTAGCAAGGGGCGGCTGCAGGGAGATGGTGATCGTGGATGGTGATACTGTCGAAATAGGCAATATGTCCCGGCATGTCCTGGGCCTGTCCAGCATAGGGCTAAACAAGGCTCAAGAAGTTGCCAACCGGCTCACACAAATCAATCCCAATATTGTCGTTACATACGTCAAGCAAAACATCGGGTTTTGTGGTGACAAACCTACAATGGATTTGTCAGTGTATGATGTCATATTGGATTGTACCAGTTCCAATGATGTACTTGTTGGCCTGTCAAACCAAAAATTTAAGGTAAAAGCTGTTGTGGTTATCGTATCTGTCGACATCAACGCCTCTCATTTATTCATGGCTATCCAAAGAGGGGAAAAGTGTAATTTTGAAGCCTATACTAAGAAGATTACCCCCTATTTAAAACAGAATAACAAAATTGTTGACGAACTGAAGCTGCCAAGAAATGGGACGGGATGCTGGTCTCCGACCTTTCCCGCCCGTTACGATAGCATCCTGTTCGCTTCTTCGACATCCTGTATGCTTGTCGATTCCTATGTTGCAAATGAATGCCAAGAGTATCAAATATCCATTTTTGAAAAGAAAATGAGGGATGATGCGTTTGAAGGGTACGAAAAGGTTGCCTCCAATGACTAATGCCTTCTTTTGCGACACGGACCATTATTATTGTGTCAGAATAGCGGAAAGAACCCTCCGGCATGCAGAGCATCTCTGCGAGGAAGCAGGGATCAAAGAAACCGGGGGGATAATCATCGGCCATTATGAAGATGAACATTCCGCTTTTGTGAACGAGCTTTCCAATCCGCCAAGTGATTCCATAAGGCGAAAGGCAGATTTTTTCAGAGGTGCGAAAAATCTAAGGAAACTGTTGGAGAAAGCACATAGAAGAGGAGATTACTACATCGGAGAATGGCACTTCCATCCAAACAGTTCTCCTTGTCCAAGTTCTGCCGATAAAAAACAGATGCATGCATTTGCAAGAACTACAGAAATAAAGTGTTCAGAACCGATATTGATAATCTTCGGAGGAAATAAAAATCACTGGACTATTGATGTCATGGTATTTACTGCAAACCATGAATATCACCTTTTTTGTCAATCGGTTCGGCGGTCCGCACCTATCAGAAACGGGAAGGCGGGGACTCAACCCCTGACGGGTACCATCTCCCCAGGATCATGAAACAGTTGGACTTAAGCGACGTCCAGGACCTCATAACGTATGAGGAGTGAGATCACGCCTGCCAATAGCCATCCGCGAAAGATTCCAGCTTGCCCTGGATTTCGGAGAACTCCCTGGATAGGCTGTCCAAGTCAAGCTTCCCGTCCCGGCAGAATCGGTCGAGCCAGTCGTTGTAGCATCCCAAGGTGCACCATGCGCCTTTCCTGAAGCCCGAATTCTCCAACCCAAGCTTGGCCCTCGCCTTTTCCCGGATGGAGTATTTCCAACGTTTTTTCCAATTCCGTCCTTGTCGGGATTCCCCGTTCCTTGGTGTTGAGCGGAAGCTTCAGAACCCTGTCGAAGGGATTGGAAGTGACAAGCTCGAGGCGCAACGCCTCATGATAGGGTTTCGCGACGGACAGGATGCAGTCGTTGATCGTCTTGTTGGAAAGTTCACCGTTCTTCAGGAGGCTGTCCTGGATCCCCTGCACGTCTCTGACCTTCAGGTCATCGAGACGGAAGTTCTTCCGGAGCAGGGGCTTCACGTGGAGACGGAAGAACCGGGCAATCGCCTCGACGCAGTCCCGGTTGACCGACCCTTTCTTCGCCTTGTTTTTCCTGTCGATATATGCGGAGTCATCGAAATCCCAGAACTTCTCCACATATTCGTCAAGCATCTGCCGCTCTCCGGCCACGGATCTGTCAAATCCGGAAAGCGCCGCTTTCGTCGCGATGGCATAGGCCATCGGTTTGTTCCGTTCTCTGAGAGTTTCCCTCTCTCCCGTCTTCTTCGCGATCCTGTTGATGCTGAGCGGGAAACGGTAGCTTTCCCCTTCCTTTCGGACAAGGGAAATTTGGTCACAGGCAACTCCCATGGCAAAAAATCTCGTTTCGCTTTCCTTAGGTAACTTTTGGTTGACGCAGACTCATCCGCACTTTCCTGTTTATTGATGAATCTAAAAATCCGTCAATAAACAGTTCTCTGCATTAAAAATATGGATCTTTGGAGCTGGTCGGAATCGAACCGATGACAATCAGATTGCGAACCTGACGCTCTACCAACTGAGCTACAGCCCCATGAAGACTAACGTAACTACATATACAGGGAAACGCTCATAATTTCAAGGGGTTTGCTTCTCAATGAACGTTTTCGCAAAGTTGATGGCCCGAACGGTGAGGTTCTCGCACAGATGCGGAGGATCGTGATCGGAGAACCCGCCGGGCCTGAGTTCACGGCAACGAAGCGACCCGAATTCCCTGACAAAAGCTTCGGCGTATTGATTGCACAGAGTGACGATCCGCTTCTCGTCCCATCCCCTTTCCGAATAATACAGGCCGAGGAACAACAATGAACCTTCAACAAGACCGCACTGGTCGCGATGCCCTCCCGCACCATGCATCCCGACGGCCGCATTCCACAATTGCGCACCGATGGAAACTCCAAAAGCATCACCAAGTGCAAGCAATGCAGTGCGGGCGCAGTTCCAGTTATGGACGTAATACGCCTCGTGCACCAATTCTTCCGTTCGTCGCATAACCTTATCATAAGAAAAACATCTTGTCCCCGCAAGTTGCCAGATCATTGTGTTTCCTATATAGTTTTTATGGAGAGGAACTGTACGTGAAGGATTTTCTGGTATTCATCAAGCCATCGCTACAGGTATTCTGTTCCATTGTTCTCACCCAGTTCGTCGCTTCGTTGATCGTCGACCATATGAACGAACGGCGCCTGGAACGATGGAGACGCATTCTCCACAGTCATTTGTGGGAGAAGGACGGCGACGTATACCAACAGTTCTTTGATGTCAAGAAGTGGAAGGACAGGCTTCCGGAAATGGGAGACACCTCTCCGAATCAATTCCGCAAGACGAGAATGAACAAATCCGACCCGATGTATTTGTACATCTTCATCCTTGAAACAGTACGAGCCGAGATGTGCCATGGCATCGCATTTTTCTTAGGTATCCTCGTTCTGATGCACGAACCTTATGTCCCTGGTTTGTTTTTCCTCTTGCTATACATCGTATTGATGAATATTCCGTTCGTTATCATCCAGCGGTTCAACCGTCCCCGGCTGGAACGGCTTCTCGAATGCATCGTCAAATCCCATGAAGGGGTTCTGATCCCCAAAGAAAGTCTGTATACATAAGAGAAAGCAAAACTCTTGCGTGCAAGCCAATGATGGAATACCATGAGAGCTACTATGACGAAATATCTCCTCTCTTCGGCAATGAAGAGACTTGTTTACCATATGAATAAGGAATCTTCGTTCGATCCCGCCACAATCACTCAGGAGAGGATCGACGAACTCAACTCCAGCGTCTCGATAAGCCGTGCGTACAGAAATATCCTCGGCAAGTATCCCAGCAACATCGAGACAGAAACGTTCATCATCCCCGTTGCCAACGGAGCGGTCACCGGGTATTACTTCCGTAAACGTGGCATCCGCGATATGAGCGATGCCACTCCCTTGATCGTCTTTTTCCACGGCGGCGGTTGGGTATTCGGGAACATGGCGTTGTACAACAATTTCTGCGCCCGCCTCTCCGACAGTCTCCATGCGCCGGTTCTTTCCGTCGACTATCGTCTGGCACCGAAATTCAAGTTCCCCACGGCGGTCGAGGACTGTTATTCCACCCTGCTTTGGGCGGCTGCGGGATGCCGGTATTGGAAAATCGATCCCGACAGGATGTATCTCCTCGGAGACTGCGCGGGGGGAAACCTTGCCGCAGTGGTTTCTCGCTTGGCACGAGATCGCAAGGGACCCCCTCTCGCAGGTCAACTCCTCATTTGTCCCATCACCGACGGAAGGATGCGCACGGACAGTTACGAACAGTACAAGGATTCCCCCACATTGACGGATCGGCAGATGGCTTTCTACATATCCAAATACGCCAAGGAACCGAAAGATACGTTGAACCCGAATTTTTCCCCGCTCCTCGGGCTGGATCAATCCCGGCTCCCCGAAACTTTGATCATCTCAGCCGAGTACGACCCGCTCAAGGATGATGCGAAACTGTACGCCGACGCGCTCAAGGCGGCGGACACCCCGGTGAATTATCTGGAAGTGAAAGGAGCCGTCCACGGATTCATCCGCTATCCGCTCGCCTCGGGAACGGACGAGGCGATGTGCGCAATCTCTCAATTCGTTTCCGGCAGACCGGTGGGACAGGTAACGCTCCAGACACGGAAACAATACGAACAGAATCTTAAACGGGAGAAAAAGGAAATCAAGCGAAAAAACAAAGGCTTCATTTCCATAGAATCTCAATAATGAGGAGGTCGCATGGAAGGACGGTCTTCCATCTCATCCGTCATCATATCGGCAATTTTCTCCTTGAGTTTGTCCACTTGGTTCTGAAGGATACCCAGTTCTTTCGTCTGGTCGGCGATCACTTCGTTGAGCTCAACCACGGTTCGTTCCATATAGGCGAGCTTCGTTTCGATTTGTTCCAATCTCTTGTCGTCCATACGTCCCCTTCTGTTGCTTTTTTCTTGCATCAGTAACAATCATGGTATACGATATGTTGCAATTAGTTGCAAGAAAAAAAGGGAATGAAGATGAAAGGGGAACGCGTAGCTCAACTGGAATTGCTCCTGCACAGCCATCCGGAAGGATTGCGTCGTGCGGAAATCGCCCGGAGGCTTGGCGTCCATAGGTCGACCATCAGCAGATATGTGGACGAACTGAAAGATCATGTGGACATTTACGAAGACAACAACCTCATCAAAATCCGGGAGACAGAGAACGACACTTCCAATCTGGATCTTTCTATTTACGAAAGCCTGGCGTTCAACATGAGCGCCGAAGTGCTTGCTCAGAACAGCGAGTTCCAAAACCCCCATCTCGCCTCGGGACTGCGGAAGATCGCCATGAACATGCGTTCCTACGCACCGAAGGTCAGCAATAACATCATCATGCTTGCCGAACAAATCGACAAACAGGTACAGCAGAAAAAAGGGAACGGTCAGTTCAATTCCGTCCTCGAAGTTCTGATCGACAGTTGGGTGTCGGGACGCATCGTAAAGATTACCCAGAAAGACGGGAACGAGACGGAACTCGCACCCTATTTCATTGGTTTTAGGGAAGACGAGGAAAACCGGCGTAACCCCATCTCCGTCACCGGCCGGCTCCGGCATACGCAGGAAATCGTCACCATCGACATCACCACCATCGTAGGAGCGACGATCCTTGACGAGACGTATACGATCCCCGACAACCTAAAACCATTCAAAATTCCCGCAAAGACCACGGAATATTCAAGCGCGGACACTCTTTCACTAAAATTGAAAATCAACGAATCCAGCGCCCTGAACGTCTTTCGCGATCTTGATCACAGTCCGGAAAAAATCGAAAAGTACGATGGGTACCAAATCGTCTCTTTCTCCGTTGAGAACTCCTTCATGCTTACGCTGAAAATCATCCAGTGCGGTCCCAGCGTCGAAATTCTCGAACCAACCAGTTACCGAAAGAAATTTTGTTGTCTTCTCAAAGATATTCTTGCGGTCTATGAATCAAAAGCCTGATATCCTTCTTGTCTCTTTCCCCGTTCCAGTTTATCTTTGAGAAGGAGGTACTACCATGAAGAAGTACGAATGTAGCATGTGCGGTTACGTGTATGATCCCGCTATGGGCGATCCGGAAAATGGCATCAAGCCGGGAACGGCGTTTGAGGATCTTCCTGATGATTGGATCTGCCCCCTTTGCGGAGCTTCCAAATCTGATTTTGTCGTGAGAGAAGACTAATCCTATTTACTTGGATACTCGAAAAGTCCTGCGGTTTCTCGCAGGACTTTTTCGTAACTTACGGCATCCGCCGGAAATTACGTTGATCGGCGCAGAAGCACCATTTATGGAAACATTCATATTCTCCGAATCCCGAACGATCGGAGAGCGGTCAAGAACATCTCCAATGCAACACACGTCCCCTGTGCTTTACAAAAAGTTGCGAATTTGTTGCGTATGAGGAAAGTTATTCGTTCTGGACGATTTCCCGATTGATCTCTTTGTCCAACCGTTCATCTTCGGTAATGATCATCTTGCTCTCGTCCAAGAATGTCGAACCGATGAAGCAACCGAGAAGCAAGGCGATGAAGAACGAAAGCAAATGACGGAACTCCCAAATGGAACCGCTCATAGTGAGCAACAAAATCAAGGCGCCGAGTCCCTGAGAGAAAAACACCATATGACTTTGGACAATCTCCTCAGGATTGGGAAAGCCAAGTTCCGCGGCGTACTGAAGGCCGATCGGAATGGCACTGAATGCGAAAAACCCGAAAATGACCGCCCCGGCGTACGACATTCCCCTGTTTTTGGAAAAAAAGAGCAGGAGCATCCCCGGCAGGCTCAGACCGAGGCACCCGACAAACAATACTTTTCGCTTTTTTATGGCATCGGAGATGGCCGGCAGAATGAACGCCCCGATCGCCCCTGAGAGGATCAGCGCCAGAGCAAACCATGCGGTCGAACCAAGATTCAACTCCGCCGCGATGAAATCGATTTTGACCAACATCACCATAAGAACGCCCCACGTTACGGAAAAGACGGTAATCATACCGCGCAACGAATTGATTCTCCCAATGGTCAGACTTGCTTTTAGATACGACTCGTCCGCCGGTTCGATCAGTGAAGATGGCGTCGGCGGATTTTCCTTGATCAGCAAAGCCCCGATGATGGCGAAGCCGCTGGAAATTGCGCTGTATATGGCGATAAGACGGGGAAACGAACCACCGCTCATCAAAAACGGAGAAAAGACCATGTCAAAGGCAAGAGCGATGTACTGGCATGCGGAAACGATTCCAACAGCCATTCCCCGTTCCCTGATGGGGAACCAACGGGCGACGGTCACCGTCGCCATACTGAGGATAATCGCCTGTGAGAACGACATGATCGCCTGACTGACCAAGAGAAACGATGGGGAACGGACTTTGATGATTTTCATCAGGCTTCCCACGATCACCAAAAGGGAGGCGATACGAAGTGAATACGTAATGCCCGTCTTGTGGATCAGAAAGGAGGCGGGAATCGCAAACACAATGAACCCGCCCATATAAATGATCGACATCAAGTCGACAATGGAATATCTGCTTTGGTTCCACGGGCTTCCGTAAAACTTGCTGGTGATCCTTCCGATCGGGGACAGCGCCATCCATTGGATCTCTACGGCGAACACAAGCAGGACAAGAGCAAGTAGAATAAGCCATCTGTATCGATATGCACGGACGCTTTTCATATACGCTTTCCATCATAGTCAAAACGAGCCGATTTGTATATCATGAAATTATGATTACGAAAAACGTCAGAGAAGCGCTTCTCCAGAGAAGAAGCGTAAGGGCATATCAGGACAAACCGATAAGCAACGAAGACAAGGAAAGCATTTTCCAAGCGATCCTCCGTGCTCCGACGGCAGGAAACATGGCCCTGTATTCCGTCATCGACGTGCAGGATGCCGAAGTGAAACGGCAACTTTCCGTCTTGTGCGACCATCAGGATATGATCGCACGCGCTCCGATGTGCTTGGTGTTCATCGCCGACTTTCAGAAATGGTTTGATTATTACCGCGCCGAAGACTGCCCGCAGAAGAGCGGCAAACCATGGCGAGAACCGGGACTCGGAGAGCTTCATCTCGCGCTTCAGGATTCCATCATCGCATGCCAGAGCGGTGTGGTCATGGCAGAGAGCCTCGGCATCGGATCCTGCTACATCGGGGACGTCCTGGAAAACGGAGAGGCGATGCAGAAACTACTGAACCTTCCCCGTTACACCATGCCGTCCTGCATGGTCATCATGGGGTACAAACACGATACGCCCGTTGGGAAACTTTCTGCACGTTGTCCCGCCACGGATATGTTCATGACGGACCAGTACCAGCTACGAAGCAAGGAAGCGCTTGAGTCCGCGTTCAACGGACAAGAAAGACAAGCGCATGCCGTCAATCGGCTCCCGTACGGCAACGCGGGGACGTTAGCCGACTACTATTACGAAAAAAAGTACATCACGTCCTTCATGAAAGAAATGAACCGTTCCGTCGCATGGTGGTTCGACCGATGGGAAAAGGGACGCCCATGACGATCAGAGGATTCCGAAAAGAGGACATCCCGTCGATGGCTGCTATCTGGAACGAGGTCGTCAAAGCCGACAATGCCTTTCCCCAAACGGACCCGTTGGACGAAAAGGCAGCAAACGTATTTTTCTCGAGTCAAAACTGGAGTGCGGTGGCGGAGGAAGACGGACAAGTCGTCGGTTTGTACATTCTGCATCCCAACGGTACAGGCCATCTAGGAAAAAACGCCAATGCAAGTTACGCCGTCAAAAACGGTTTGCGAGGCAGACATATCGGTGAAACACTTGTACGCGATTCCCTTAACAAAGCAAAGGAACTCGGCTTCCACAATCTGCAATTCAACGCCGTTCTATCCTCGAACAAACCGGCGTTGCGTCTCTATGCAAAATTGGGGTTCAGAAGCATCGGCATACTGAAGGATGGATATCGGCATGCCGATGGATCATGGGAAGATCTCCGGCTTTTTTACCATCCCTTGTAAAAGGGACGGCTTCCCTCTCCCCGATCTCTCGCGACGTGGGACCAAGCGTACCCTTCGCTCAAGGAACCTTCGTATCGCCGTACGTCAGTAAAAGAGATCCTCGACTTCGAAAGGTTTGTAGTGCTCTGAAATCTTTTGTATCTTGTTTTGCGTGTCAAGGAAGGCGTCGGTAACGATTGGATCGAAATGCGTGCCGCGTTCTTCCTTAATGATTTCCACCGCCTCTTCGTGAGGAAGCGCATGCTTGTATGGCCGTTCGCTGGTAAGCGCATCGTAAACATCGATGATGGCCATCAACCTCCCCCCCAATGGGATGGAGCCTTTTTTCAACCCATAGGGATATCCTTTGCCGTCATAGCGCTCATGATATCCGAGAATAATTTCCCTCGCAACCGTGAGAGCCCTACGTGCGTATACGGATTCCGCGGGAAGGAACTGTACTATCGCCGCACCGCAGACAACATGATGCTTGATCACTTCAAATTCATCCGCGGTAAGTTTCCCCGGTTTGTTCAGGATAGGCAAAGGAATGCATATTTTCCCTATATCATGGAAAGGAGCCCCCCGCACCATGTCTTCAAGTTCGGAAGAAGATATTTCGTATCCATGTATCCTAAGAGAAGCGACCTGACTTGCAAGAATACGCATCATCGTCGCGGTTCTGGACAGATGGGCGGCAAGATTCTTGTTGTCCGATCCAAAAAGATTCATGATCACATCAACCGTGCCATCATAGGGAAACATCCTGCAAAACAAATCCTTGTTCCGCCATTCTATCCCAGAGGAACAACATTCCCTCAATTTCGGACCCAAAGGACCAAGTGAAAGAAACACACCAAATTCGGTAAGCCTCGCCCCCTGATCCAGCGGACGATGAAGCAAGTCCACCGGTTCCACATCAGCCAAATATTCCATATCGTCCGGCGTCTTACCATCAAGGACAAGCAGAATCGGAACATCGATACGCTCCTTTCGTATTTCATATACGAGGGTTTTCGCATCCGTCAAAAGATATGAAGGAGAAGCAATGAGAAGGGAGATGTCGTTTTCCTGTTCCAGAAATA
>Ga0265294_10005969_pt1 | contig 14736 bp, 10 predicted proteins | sample MunlanPumphouse3_FD_192504 | JGI IMG/M metagenome (GOLD analysis project Ga0265294, IMG submission 192504) | Groundwater microbial communities from a municipal landfill in Southern Ontario, Canada - Pumphouse #3 | ecosystem: Environmental > Aquatic > Deep subsurface > Groundwater | place... | reverse complement strand
AAGCCATGTAGGGAATGCTCCTGCATATTGCTCAATAAGGATTCCAAAAAATCTTTCTATACTTCCAAATGCAGTTCTGTGAATCATTATAGGTCTGTGTTTTTGCCCGTCTGCTCCAACATATTCCATTTCAAAACGCTGAGGAAGCTGGTAATCCAACTGAATTGTTCCGCACTGCCAAGTTCTTCCTATGCAGTCTGTTAAGTGGAAGTCAATTTTAGGTCCGTAAAAAGCACCATCGCCTTCATTAATTACATAGTTTAAATTCAACTCATCCAATGCTGCTTTTAGGGATGCTTCTGCCAAATCCCAGTCTTTAATTTCTCCCAAAAACTTTTCCGGTCTTGTTGAAAGCTCCAATTTATATGAAAAACCAAATTGCTTGTAAATTTCATCAATTAAGTTAATAACACCTTTAATTTCATCCTTGATTTGCTCAGGCAGTATATATAAATGAGCATCATCCTGTGTAAATGCTCTAACACGCATAAGCCCATGCAAGGCACCTGATAACTCGTGTCTGTGTACCCTTCCTGCTTCTGCAACTCTCATGGGGAAATCTTTATATGAATGCATGGAATTCTTATATACCAAAATTCCTCCCGGGCAGTTCATGGGCTTAATAGCAAAGTCTTGCTCATCTATAGAAGTAATGTACATATTTTCTCTATAGTTGTACCAATGTCCTGATATTTCCCACAGATGTTGGTTTAATATTAAGGGTGTTTCTATTTCAACATATCCGGCTTTTTTATGAACTTTTCTCCAATACTTCATAAGTTCATTTTTAACTTCAACACCTTTTGGCAAGAAGAAAGGAAATCCGGGACCTTCTTCCGACATCATAAACAAATCTAATTCTTTTCCAAGTTTTCTGTGGTCGCGCCTTTTGGCTTCTTCCATCATTTTTAAATACTCATCCAAGTCTTTTGCTTTTTCAAATGAAATACCGTATATACGCTGGAGCATCTTATTGTTTTCATTTCCTCTCCAATAGGCTCCTGCAATACTTAATAATTTAAAAGCTTTTGGTTTCTTAGTGCTTTCAAGATGAGGTCCTGCGCATAAATCTACAAAATCACCATGCCTGTAAAACGAAATCACTGCATCTTCAGGTAAATCTTGAATTAATTCAACCTTGTATGGCTCCTTTTCTTCTTCCATGAATTTAATTGCTTCTTCTCTTGGGAGTTCGAAACGTTCTAACTCATATCCTGCCTTTATAATTTTCTTCATTTCAGCTTCTATTTTTTCAAAATCTTCTTGCACGAATCTATGCTCTAAATCAATATCATAATAAAATCCGTTTTCAATTGCAGGTCCTATTGCAAGCTTTGCATCCGGCCACAGTTTCTTTATAGCATGCGCCATAATATGAGATGAAGTATGCCAGAACACGTCCTTACCTTCCTTGTCTTCAAACTTTAGAAATTTAATATTTCCGTCTTTATTCAATGCAGTTTGAAGTCCTATTGTTTCACCGTTATAAACAGCTCCCACCACATTTCTTGCCAGTCCTTCACTGATACTTTTGGCAATATCAATTGCTTTAATCCCTTTTTCATATTCTCTGACACTTTTGTCAGGAAGTGTAATTTTAATCATAATATCCTCCATTTAAAATTTAGCATTCTTATTTCTTTAAACTAAAGTTTTTCTGTCATTCTGAACCGCAGGTGAAAAATTTCATGTTTCAAACCTCTTACCTTATGAGATCCTTCGTTTCACTCAGGATGACAAGCATTCAAAAAAATTAATCTCGTTCTTAAACATATGTTTAAGGACGAGATATCGTGGTTCCACCTTAGTTGCTTCTCAAAGGATTTAAGGCATCCATACCAAGACATTACGCCGTTTTAGACTTTCTGTCTTAACTCCGGATTAGTTTTCAAACAGTCATACATAGGAACTTCCACCAATATTCCCTCTCTGTTAAGCTGTGTCTGTTTTACTCGATCCTTCACAGTTCATTTTGACCATTATATTACCAGTAAATTTTTTTGTCAACAGTAATTATTTTCTTTTCTTTCTTTTCCAAAATGATTTGTCGTCTGATGATTTATCTCTGTTAAATCGTGATTTCTTTTCTTTTGATAATTCTACAATAACATCCATGCCCTTTATTTGTGAGCGGTTCATTCTATCAAGTATGCGGTTTTTATGCTCTTTAGATGCAGTAAAGAATGAAAAGTTGTCAAGAAGTTCTATTTCTCCGATATCACTGCCCGGAATATCGCACTCTCCTGCTACTGCTCCTAAAATATCTCCTGGTCGTATTCCTTGCTTTTTCCCAAGGTTAACATGAAATCTTTCTGTATTTTCGAGCTTGACGGCTCCTCTTTTTCTTCTTTCGATAATTACATCATTTAAATCTCTTTCTTCCGACAAGTCAAATTTTACAAGTTTTTTAATCATAGCAGCAATTATAGTCTCGGCATCATAGCCTTTATCCATAAGCTTACCTGCCAATTCTCTGTTTTCCCCAAGCTCACCGCTTTCAATTACACTTACAATACCTCTTATAAATTTATCCTGTTTAACTTCATTTACTCTGTCAACAGTGGGTATGGTTCTTTTTCGAATTAACTTTTTAGTATACTTTTCAATATCCTCAATTTTTCTTAACTCTTTTGCACTTGCCAAAGTAAATGATGCACCTTCTTTTCCTGCTCTTCCCGTCCTGCCTATGCGGTGCACATAGTAATCTTCTTTTGAAGGAACTTCGTAATTTATTACTAATTCTACCTCTTTGATGTCAAGTCCTCTTGCTGCCACGTCTGTAGCAATAAGTATTTCAATCAAGCCGCTGTTAAACTTATTCAAAGTATCTAATCTTTGTGATTGTTTAATGTCCCCGTGAATTTTATCACAGTTATATCCCTTATTAATAAGCTGGTCATATAATTCATCAACTGCTCTTTTTGTATTGCAAAATACCAGTGTAAGCTTTGGTGTGTAGGTATCGATTAACCTTGCCAACGCTTCAACCTTATCTGAATGCTTAACCAAAAAATAGCTTTGTTTTACTTCCTTGGCCGTTATTCCTTCTCTCAAAACCTTTACTGAAACAGGAGAATTAAGAAATTTCTTAATGATTTTTTTCATATCATTGGGAATTGTTGCGGAAAACAATAAGGATTGAACAGGATGGTCGATTTTACTTAAAATAAGCTCAATATCCTCTCTAAAGCCCATTTTTAGCATTTCGTCAGCTTCATCTAAAACAATAATTCTTAGTTCGCCAAGCTTTATTACACGTCTGTCAATTAAATCTATAATCCTTCCGGGTGTTCCAACAATAATCTGAGCGCCTGCCTTAAGTTTATTTATCTGTTCCTTAATATCAGCTCCTCCATACACTGTTACCGTCTTGATACCTTCCATATATTTGCCGATTTTTCTTACTTCATTTGCAACCTGGACGGCCAGCTCTCTTGTTGGCATCAGAACCAATGCTTGGGGCATTCTTAATTCTTTGTCTATTTTTTCAAGAATAGGAATTGCATATGCCGCTGTTTTTCCTGTTCCTGTATTTGACTGTCCTACAATATCTTTTCCTTCTAATATTAAAGGAATTGCCTCTTGCTGGATTTGTGTGCTTTCTTCAAAGCCCATTTCATCCAAGGCTCTTTGAATGTTGCCATTCAAAATTACATTTTCTATTTTCATTAATTTACTAACCTCGTTCTATTTTTATTAACTTCTCATTATACTATGTAAACTTTGCAAATACAAACATTATTTTTGATTTCATTATTCGCCCTAATTTCATTATTCCTGACCTCATTATAATAACCACCCTTCTATAACTAAAGTGTGGTTGTCATCCTGAGCGTAAGCGAAGGATCCTATCTTTTAAAACCTGAGATTCTTCGGTCTAAAGCCCTCAGAATGACTAGTTGGTGTCATCCTGAGCAAAGCGAAGGATCCTATCTTTTAAAACCTGAGATTCTTCGGTCTAAAGCCCTCAGAATGACGAGTTGATGTCATCCTGAGCGTAAGCGAAGGATCTCATCTAAAACCTGAGATTACGCAGTCTCAGAATGACAACGGGCGGAGCTTTTATTATATGAGTGAAATGTCTTATAGTATATATAATTATAGTATTGCTCATAATTTAGGATTATATTATAATTAAGTAGCATAAAAATTTAATTGATGGAGGTATTATGAAAATTCGATATATATACCATAGTTGTTTTCTTATAGAAACAATGCATTCTTTTTTGCTGTTTGATTATTTCAAGCACGAAAGCGATAAAGCAGATTTTGATTTTATGAAATTGCTCAGTGTTATATTTTCAAGCCCCAAAGCTCTTTATATATTCAGCTCTCACTCACACCAAGACCATTTTAGTTATGATGTCTTATCCTGGATAAATAAAAAACCCAATACTTATTACATATTATCCTCAGATATAAAAATATATAACAGGGTAGATAATCTATATATAGTAAGACCGGGAGACAAACTTACGCTCAATGAAATAAAGCTGAATAACTTTGGTTCAACAGATGAAGGTGTTAGCTTTATGGTCAATATAGACGGTTTAAACTTATTTCATGCCGGCGATTTAAATTGGTGGAAGTGGGCTGACGACTCTCCTGAAGAAGAAAAAACAATGGAAGATGACTTTAAGAATATAATCAGCCAAATTGCAAAATTTGGTGTAACAATTGATGTTGCTTTCTTTCCGGTGGACAAAAGACTTGAAAATAATTATTTATGCGGCGGCAAATATTTTATTGAAATGTTAAATCCAAAACTGTTTATTCCAATGCACTTCTGGGATAATTATGAAACAATAAAAGATTTTAAGAAAGCTATGTCAGGTTATAACACAAATATAATTGAAATCAGGCACCCAAATGAAACATTGTATGCAAATATATGATAGTTAGATTTATTCTTGGTTTTTACTAAACATAAACATAATATGCTTTTATGTGCATAATATTTTACTAACAGTTATGGTGGCAAGGGGGAGTAATATGAAAGTAACTATAACCAGTGAAAGCGGAGATTGGAAAGAAATGCTGTATACCAAGGATATAGTGACATATGATATTAAAAATCAGGAAATATTGGACTTTTTTGTACAATTGGGTGATGCTTACACAAACAATGATACAGTTGATGATATGTTTGAATGTTTGTACAATTTGATAAATTACGGATATCTTTATACTGATGAAAATGAAGATGATAATTATTATGATGATTTTGGTTATGATGAAGATTATTTTGATTTTGATGATGTAGAACAAAACTATATTACCCAAGATGGTTTTAAATTAATTAAAACCGAGGTAGAGTATTATGTTGATAATGAATTGGTGTCAAAGGATGATTACGACGATGCATGGGATGACAGGTTAGGTTATTTAGGCTCATCAAATTGGGAAGAAAAAGGTCTGACTATCATTAATACCGAAACCGATGAAATTATCTTTTTAGGAAAAATGTCATAAAAAATTGTTGGCGATATTTCCTTAAAAAAGGAATATCGCAGGGGAATGCAACAAATTTGTTTGCTCCTTTCGTCGCACAAATTTGGCATTCTTTGCGGTTGACCTACCAGCCGTTTTTCTGAAAAAAGACTCAGAAAAGCGGGGTTAGGTCATACCTGTTTTCATTAATCTTCATCAAATTTTAGCACTGCAAGAAATGCTTCCTGCGGAACTTCCACCATGCCTATTTGTCTCATTCGCTTCTTGCCCTCTTTTTGCTTTTCTAAAAGCTTTTTCTTCCTACTGATATCTCCGCCGTAGCACTTTGCAAGAACGTCCTTTCTAAGGGCTTTTACGGTCTCTCTTGCAATTATTTTATTGCCTATTGCAGCTTGAAGAGGCACTGCGAACAAATGTCTAGGTATTACATCCTTAAGTCTTTCAACTATTCCTCTTCCTCTTTCATAAGCTTTTTCTTCATGAACGATTATTGAAAATGCATCTACTAATTCAGAATTTATTAGAATATCCATTTTAACCAATTCAGAGCGCACATAACCCTCAAGTTCATAATCCAAGGATGCATATCCTCTTGTTTTTGATTTTAAAGCATCAAAGAAATCATAAATTACTTCATTCAAAGGTAATTTATAATGGAGAATAACTCTTTTTGCCTCCATATATTCCATATTTACAAATGAACCTCTGCGCTTTTGACACAGCTCCATAATTGCTCCCACATGCTCTGTAGGACTCATTATAGATGCAGCAACTATAGGCTCTTCCATATATTCTATTTCCTGCACGGGAGGCATATTTGTAGGATTTTGCAATATCATCATTTCTCCGTCAGTCTTATATACTTTGTATATTACGCTTGGAGTTGTTGCGATGATATTTAAGTCAAATTCTCTTTCAAGTCTTTCCTGAATTATTTCCATATGAAGAAGACCCAAAAATCCGCACCTGAACCCAAATCCTAAAGCAACTGATGTTTCGGGCTCAAAAGTTAAAGAAGCATCATTAACCTGAAGTTTTTCCAATGCATCTCTCACACTGTTGTATTCCTCTCCCTCAGCCGGATAAACACCGCAGAAAACCATAGATGTAACTTTTTTGTATCCAGGAAGAGGCTCTTTTGCTGGATTTGCACTGTTAGTTATTGTATCTCCAACCTGACAGCTTTTTACCTCCTTCATGCTGGCACACAAATAACCCACATCTCCTGAATAAAGACAAGATACGGGTTTCTGGACAGGTGAAATTATACCTGTCTCTGTGACATCAAAGGTCTTGCCTGTTGCCATCATTTTTATTTTATCTCCCTTTTTAACCTGGCCTTCTTTGATTCTTATGTATGCCACAACACCTCTGTAGCTGTCATAGTAGGAATCAAATACCAATGCCTTTAAGGGCGCATCTTCATCGCCTGTTGGCGGCGGTATCTTTTTTACTATAGCTTCTAAAACTTGTTCGATATTTATATTGTCTTTTGCTGAAATAAGTGGAGCATCGGAGCAATCAAGACCTATTACATCCTCTATTTCCAGTTTTATTTCATCGGGTCTTGCACTGGGCAAATCAATTTTATTGATAACAGGAACTATTTCAAGGTCTTGGTCCAATGCCAAATATACATTTGCAAGTGTCTGTGCCTCAATGCCCTGAGCTGCGTCCACAACCAAAATAGCTCCTTCACATGCAGCTAAGCTTCTTGAAACTTCGTAGTTAAAATCCACATGTCCTGGAGTATCTATTAAATTAAGAGTGTAACTATGTCCGTCCTTTGCTTTGTACAATAAACTCATGGTTTGCAGCTTAATAGTAATTCCTCTTTCTCTTTCCAGGTCCATATTGTCCAAAACCTGCTCCTGCATTTGCCTGTGTGTAAGAAGTCCCGTGTTTTCTATTAACCTGTCTGCCAACGTAGATTTCCCATGATCTATATGAGCGATTATCGAAAAGTTCCTTATATATTTTTTTCTGTCCAAATAAGTGTACCCTCCCTAATTAAAACTAAGGGTATTATATCAAATGTTTATGAAAATGTAAAATCATTATTATTCAATTTCACTAATGTACTCATATAATACTTCAGTTAATAGCTCCGCAGTATATTCAATTTCTTCATATGTATTTAATGTGCATCCCACCTCTATCAGGAAAGAATAATCCGATAAGTATTGATTGAAATATGCACCCTCCCTAAAAATAACCTTTCGCATAAGTCCCGGATACATTTCAGATGCCTTTTCATATAGTTTCCCTGTATTTTCTTTTAATTTTGCAGCATTCTCATTTTTATTTCCCACAACCAAGGTGCAGGTTGCAGCATTTTTACCGTTTATCTCGGTAGTTTTGACTTCAGAAAGAATTGCTTCATAATTAGAATTCTCTTCTGCACCGTCACGATGTATATCAATTAGAATATTTCTTTTGCTGTCAGACAAAACTTGCCTTACTGCATAATTTGAATTTGCATAAGATGAGTTGTAATCGGGATAATCGTTGTAATCTTTTAAGTGAGTATTATTAACGCCTTTTTTGAGCAAATTGTCTGAAATCTTTGCTCCTATTCCCAAAATATTTAAGTTTTCATCTGAAGAACGGTAATTCGTATCATAACTTGCTTCAAATGCCTCAGTCCCATGAGTGTGAAACAACACTATGTTTAAACTGTCAATAACAGAAGCAGCGTTTAGAAATAATCTTCTTCTTGGGGCGCTGCTTCTTGATGTTGTTGAAGTAACTTTAAAGAAATTCTCTTTTCTGTCGCTTGTCAAATATACTTCACTATCAGCTTCAGGTTCATACCGGCTTTCATTAAAAATTTTTAGCTCTGTCTTCGGATCTTCACTGGCTATTGTTTTAATAACATCTTTTTTATGAGATTGTGTATCAATGTTCTCAATTATATCTACATCATCACTTTCTTTCCCTTTAAAAGTCTTTTCAAAGAATAGGTTGAAGTAAGACATAACCTTATCAAATGTACTCAAATTGCTGTCTTCATTATTACTTGTATCGTAGTTAATAAAAATTGTCGTGACTTCTTTGCCTGTCTTTCTCTCTTCAGATAAATTATATACAAAACTGTATCCCAAAAAAAGTGCTGTCAAACATAATACAGACATCACCATGTAAAACGACCTTCCATCCTTGTTTTTTCTTCGTCTCTTCATGATATCAACTCCACATATTTTCTTCAAAGTAATATATTGCTCCATAAAATATCTATAAAGTAATATATTAATGTATATGTGTATTGTTTCCTGAATAACACTGTTAATTTTTACAATTATATTACGGATTTATATCCGGGATGTACTGCTCTGTTTATGGATTCAGCCAATAAGCTTGATAAAGAATCAATTATTTCATCCACATAACTGGGTGTTACAATTGATTCCCCATACATGGGACTTAAAATTTCCTTTATGAATGCATGCTTTTCGTTGTACTCTAAATCGCTTAAAATACCCATAATCTGACCTACATCATCAGTTTTGTCACTTAATTTTTCTTCCATCATTTCAATTGTATCATTGACAATAGTGGCAGTATCAACCACAGTGGGTATCCCTAATGCAATAACTTTTATGCCTACGGATTCTTTATTTAGTGAGCCCTGCATATTTCCTATTCCGGAACCCGGCTCTATCCCGGCATCCGTTATTTGAACAACTGCACAAAGCCTTCTCATTTTTCGAGAAGCTAAAGCATCTATTATAATTAATAATGAAGGTTTGATTTTTTCAACAACTCCAACAATTGTATTAATCGTTTCAATTCCTGTTGTGCCTAATACCCCAGGCTCCAATATGGAAACTTCGTTGAAGTCCTCATCGTACTCTTTGTTATACGCCTTGAAATACTGCGCTGTTACTTTAATTTTATCAAGGGTCTTAGGTCCTAAGGCATCAGCCGTAATATTTCTGTTTCCCAGTCCCACCACCAATACTTTCTCTCTGCCAAGTCCGGATATGTCTCTGATACCCTTTGACAATATATCTATAACTTCATTTCTTGATTCTCCCGAAAGAAGTTTTAAACTTTTTGTTTCATAGGTAATATATTTCCCCATCTTCTTTCCCACTGCTTTTTCCGCTTCTTTATCCGTTATTTCTAGTTCTACAACTTCCCCATGGCTGTAATCATGAGTATTTAAAGTTATTCCCTCAATCTTCTTGGCAAGGGACTCATTTGCTTCATATGCCAAATCTGTTCTATACATAAATCCTCCTGTAATATGAAATACTGTAACCATATGAGATCCTTCGCTGAACTTAGGATAACAAATGTAAAAAATAATCAATAATTCTAATCATTTAAGTTATTATAGTTTTTTTTAAATTTTTTATTCTTTTTACTTGATTTTTGCATTAAGAGTCTATATAATTGATTTGCTGTCTAATAATAAATGATTATGTCTTGACCCGATTTTTTGACCGAAAGGAAAATAAATTGTAGGTAAGTCGAACGCGATGAGTTCCAAATTTGCATGAGCTAAAGCGAATGCAATAAGCAAATTTTGAATGAGATTGCGAAATATATAAGCATAGATAAGGAGGTGGATATTTTGGCAAATATTAAATCTGCAAAGAAGAGAATCTTAATTATAAATAAAAAAACTGAGGCAAATAAAAGCAGAAAATCTGAAATTAAAACATATATTAAGAAATTTGAAACAGCATTAAATGAAGGCAACTTCGAAAAAGCTCAAGAATACTTGAAAGTATGTGAAAAGAAATTATATCAGGCTGCTGCAAAAAACACAGTTCATAGAAACGCTGCAGCAAGAAAAGTTAGTAGACTAACAAAGAAACTTAATAAAGCAGCATAAATCAACCGGCATTACCGGTTTTTTTATTGCCTATTATCCCGTTTGTTATCAACTCAAGCCCTATCCTGCTGTCTATCTCTCCGTTTTTTATTTTACTGTCAATTTCCAAAAATCTCTTCATATAGTATTCAATGGTTGCCATATTAAGATTTTTGGATTGCTTAGCAAGCTTAGAAGCTACAAAATTCTTAATTTTCATTTTGTTCATTATTCCATTGTAATTATTCCCTTTATTTTGTAATATTACATATTGATAAAGCATTCTATACTGCCTAATAATCATATGAATAATAAATTGCTCGGGAGTATTGTTTAAAAGCATCTCATCCAATATTTCAAATGAGACTTTCTTATTGTTTTCACATATGCTGTCAACTAATCTGAATATATTGCTTTCAACGGATTTAATCATTAACAGCTCCAAATCAGAAGTTGTAATATTCTTTTTTTCTTTATTGTGAGACATTATCTTATTAATTTCATTATTTACATGATACAGGCTTACTATGCTTTCATATTCCAGATAACCTGTGTTATTTGCCATATAATTGGCATCAGACATTGAAATATTAAAATTGTTCTTCTTGAATTCATCTGTGATATATTTTGTTAGCTCACCTTCATTCAGCCTGCTAAATTCAAATACAGCCTTCTTATCCTTCAGCTTCTTGACAATTTTCTTCCTTGAATCCGGTTTCCCATCTTTTATTACAAAAATCGTTATGCAAGTTTCATTTTCATCAATGAATTTTAACAGTTTTTCTTCCTCTTTTTTATCTAAGCTTCCCGTTGATGTAAAAAAAACAGCTTCCTTTATTACACATAGTTTTTTCTCTGACATAAAAGGAAATGTGTTGGCAAACTCTAAATAATCATTTAATTTTGCAGTTTTTTCAAATTCGGCATAATTCATGTCTTCGTAGCTTTTATCTATATATTTGCGTTTAATGTGTTTTATGGAATAATCTATGAAATATTCTTCATTTCCGTAAAACAGCACACAATTTGGAAGCTTGTTTTTATCTGCCATGTTTTTAATCAAATTAAAGCTCATAACTATCACCTTTCAACATCCATATTAATAAAAAGAAAAATATACTCAGCTTGTATGCTATTCCGATTAAATATAGTTCGTAATAATTATCGGATTTTTCATTTATATAAGTATTATAGTACAAATTGTCATCTTTTAAAACTATAATTAATTCTCCCTGCTCATATGTGGAAAAAATCTTGCTGCCTGTATTATCGTACCTTGAAATAACTTCTTGGTGTGGAATGCCGTAAGAATTCCTACCATAACTTAAAACGGCAATTTTAGGCCTTACAGCATCAACGAACTGTACAGTTGAAGATGTATTGCTGCCATGGTGAGGTACTAATACTATGTCATAAATATTTAAATAATTATATATGGAATATTCTGCCTCTTCCTCTATATCTCCCGGAAGCAAAATGTTTTTGTTTTTATATTTCATAGAAACTACCAAGGAAGAATTATTTGCATTGTTTATAACTAAATCTTTATAAGGCCACAGTATTTCCATACTTAAATTGTCATCATACTTCATTTGATAACCTGCATTTAATTTCTGTACTTGAAAATAACTTTCATTACTGTCTGACGAAAATATATTATTAACTTTTATATGGCTGTTTAAAATGTCATCTAAGCCGTTATAATGGTCATCATCCCAATGGCTAATAAATATTGCGTCGATTTGGTCAATTCCTCTTTTTGTTAAGTAAGGAACAGCAATATATTCTCCCATTTGCTTAGTAGAAGTGCTGCCGCAGTCATAAATAATATTTGCTCCCTTATACCTGATTGTGGTAAATAATCCTTGTCCCACATCTGCAATGCTTAAATAAAAGCTGTCATCCATCATTGGAAATGCAATATAGGTAATGGAATAAAGACTGATTATTGCTGAAATACCAATTTTTTTGCACTTGCATGTTTTATTATTATGTAAGTATATCATAAAGAATAATGCAATGTAGAAAAATATAATATGGCATAAAGACATAGCAGGCATAATCAAACCGTTAAAAGCAAATTTATCGGAAATATCGATGATATATCTAAGGCTATATAAAATATAATCATATATTTTAAAAGGCATAATTAATATAATATGAATAAATGAGTTGAATAACAATAGAATAAATCCATAAATTATAATAACTGTAAATATGGGCAAAAGCAGCAAATTATAAAGAACACCCATAACCGGAACAAAATTAAAATAATATACAATTACAGGCAGAGTAAATATTTGTAGAAATAATAACATATATACAGTTTTTAAAACGGTGGGTTTTGACCTTATATATTTGTTGTAAATTATAAAGCTCAGAGCTGCTGAGAAAGATAACAAAAATCCTGCATCGAAAATCCAAAATGGATTATAGACAGTTAATATAAGAGCTGCAAGACCGATTGAATTCAGTGAATTGTATTTTCTGTACAGTACCTCTGAGCCGAACAACAGAGTAAACATAACAAGAGCCCTCATAATTGATAAGGGAAAACCAATTAAAAACCCGTAAAACCATATAATACACCAAGACAGTATCCAGCTGACTCTTCTGTTTAAAACAAACTTAAATATATTTAAAAGGAAAACATACATAAGAACAATATGTGTCCCTGAGACCGCAAAAATATGGGCAAGCCCCATTACCTTAATATTATTATAAAGCTCTTCCTCTAAATAATTTACATCGCCTAAGATTATTGATAATATTATATCTGCATTCTTTTTATTTAAATTACCGTAAAATGTTTTTTCTGCATAATTTCTGAATTTGCTTGAAATATTATTTAATAACGAATAGTTCTGCTTAATAATAACTGCATCGCCCTCAGCAAAAATTGATGCCATGATTTTTTTGCTTCGTAAATAGTTTTCATAATTAAAAAGCATTCTATTTTTTGTTAGTTGATTGCCGGCAACATTGCCTCTTACTTTAATTATGCTGTTTTCCTGAAAATTTTCATATTGATTGGTATAGAGAATTATATTCTCTTCATTGAAAAGAGAAATGTCGTTTATGCTGATAACTGAAGCATTGCAGCTCATGCTGTCGGACTTATTTTGCTTTTTTACCTTTGCTTCAATTACAATATTATCATTTATGTATTGAGAAAGAATTGAACTTGAATTATAATTACAGTTAAGGTAAGATAAAGCCACAAATGCAATAATTACAGCATTGTATACAAATTTTTTATTTATTATTGAATTATAAATAACTAAAGCAAAAACAGCTGTGAAATAATAGCTGAACACATTTAACTCATAAGAAATAATACCAACAGCGTATGCTGCAAATATAGAAATTATTATATACATGAGTCACCCCTTAATATTTTACCAAATATTAGGGGTAATTTAAAGTAATTATTCAGGAGAAACTATGTTTATTAATGAGCATGAAATAGATAATATAACCGACAACCATTACTTAGATGAAATTTATAAGGTATCACTATTCATAGATATTGAAACTACAGGTTTGTCCAAAATATATTCAGATATTGTATCGATAACCCTATTATTGTATGAAGATGGCAAATACAAAATATATCAAATATTTTGTCAATATAAGGTAGATCAGCGGGATGCCCTTAAATACTTAAAAGAGCTGATAAAGTCCAAGAAATATATTATAACTTACAACGGCAATAGCTTTGATATTCCTTTCTTAGCTGAAAAAGCAGAACAATGCAATATAGCGCTTAGTTTTGATTCATTTATTAAGATTGATTTATACAATTGGACAAAAAAAATTAGATATAAAATTAATACCGTTGATTTAAAACTAAAAACTGTAGAAGAATATTTCTGTATTGAAAGAAATGATACTCTTGGGGGCAAGGATGTGCTAACATTGTATGAAGCGTACCAATTAGAGCCGCGTAAGGAATTTTCATATTTAATACTAAAGCATAATTATGAGGATGTTTATAATTTACCCTTTGTCATGAACAATATTTTTAATTTGTATGATGATGTTATATATTTAAATAACCTTATTATTGTAATTAATAATAAGAATATTTCAATTAAGAAGAATTCAATTCAATGCAATTTCAATGTTTTAACACATTTTGAAAAGGATTTTATCAATCACAGCATAAATTATAATATGATATTGTCCGTTGAACCTCAAGCATTGAAAATTAACATACCCCTAAATAATTATAAAGATGAAAATATAAGAGAGTTTTACTATTTAGACAACCATGAATATAAAATTGACAGCTATACTGCTATAAAGGGAATAAAAAGAAACCTGATACCGATAAAAGTAAATGATAAGATATATTATGACAATATTAATAGTATTGTTAGAGAAATTACAGTAGCAGAATTTGGTTGTTCTGAAAAAGAGGTGCCGTCATTATAAAAAAAAATGCCCAAACGCGGAATCGA
>Ga0265294_10005968_pt1 | contig 14741 bp, 11 predicted proteins | sample MunlanPumphouse3_FD_192504 | JGI IMG/M metagenome (GOLD analysis project Ga0265294, IMG submission 192504) | Groundwater microbial communities from a municipal landfill in Southern Ontario, Canada - Pumphouse #3 | ecosystem: Environmental > Aquatic > Deep subsurface > Groundwater | place... | reverse complement strand
GAACTTTGAAATTCTGTAATTAACATCTAAGTTCCCTGATATATTATTCCTTTTGGAAGCTTTCATGACACCTGTAATTCCATTATAAACAGCTCCCAAACCAAAGGTAAAGCCTCCTTCTCCTCCATGTGCATAAATCGAATGTTTCTGATTGATCCCTATTCTTAAAGGTTCCGACAACCAATAAGTATTGATACCTCTTGCAACATCCTGTAGTTTTTCATTATACAATTGATTCATCAGAACATCTTTTTCTGCGGTCCAGCTGGTTCCTAAATTATATCTCCCTGCGAGTCTTTCAAACTCAAGCTTTTCTGCTGAATTCATCATATTATAACTGGATAAATCTGGTATCGACACATTAAATGAGCCGTTATACGAAAACCGCAATTGGCCTGCAACAGGTTTAATTGTCTCTACAACTACTACTCCATTTGCTGCTTTTGAACCATATATTGCGGTTGAAGCAGCATCTTTTAAAATTGTGATAGATGCAATTCTATCCATATCCAGATCAAATATTGCCCTTAAGGATGATTCAAATCCATCTAAAATAAATAATGGCTGATTAGGATCCTCAGCTAATTCATCCTTGACTCCAATTATGCTCGATTTGCCCCTTATTTCCACATTTGGCAATCTGTTAGGATCTGAACCGGTTAAATTATTTTCAATGACAGCAAAAGATGGATCAAGGGTTTTGAGACTTTGAATTATGTTAGTATTACCAATGGCTTTTAATTCATCCCTGTTGAAGGTTGATGCCGATCCGGTGAAATCCTCTCTTTTGCGGGTAAAAATTCCTGTAACAACAACTTCTGATATAACATCTGCCTCTTCCGTAAGCACTACATCAATTACAGTTTTTCCTCTTACAGCAATCTCCTGCTTTTGATAACCCAGAAATGAAAATATAAGAATCGCATTTTCAGGCACTTCAATGGAGTATTCTCCGTTTGAATCAGTGGTTGTCCCCTTGAGAGAACCCTTGATTATCACTGCTGTTCCTGGTATCGGACTGCCATTACTGGTGATCACCTTGCCGGTTATCTTTATGTTTTTAGGAGTTGCTGCTTGTAAAGGGGTTGAGGTTGTTATTACAATCTGTTTACCTTTGACAATGAAATTCAACTGACTTTTTGCGAGTATAGTCCTGAGGATTTCATTAAGATTTGCATCTTTACAGGTGATTGATACCTTATTTGCATTATCTATAAGTTCCTGACGGTATATGAATACCACATCATTTTGCTTTTCAATCTCTGCGAAAACCTGTTGTAAAGTGGCGTTTTTCAGATTCAGGCTTACTTTCTTCTCCTGTGAAAAAGAGGGATTGCACCAAGCAGAGAACAAACATATTAGCAGCATTAAATGAATCGTTCTCAAAATTTGAGTTGACTTTATTAAAAGTCTTCCATAACACACGAATAGGTTTGTGTAATTTTTTTTCATATTTTTGAATTAGGTGAATGAATTTTTTCTTTTGCCCCCGGCCGCGTACGCCGGGTAAGAACCGGGGAATGTTCCTGCATTTCCCGGTTTGTTTTCTATCTCTATTTTACTACATAATATCCTCCTTTTATATTATTTATAGAGGTAGAAGAGGTCGTTTGTAAAATTTCAATTATCTCTTCCATCTCTGCTTTCAGATTCAATTTTCCGCTTATCCTTATATCTCCTTTTGACTCGTCGTCAAGTGCAAAACGGATATTATAGTAGCGTTCAACCCGTTTAAGTATACTACTGAAGCTCTCTTTGTCGAAAAGGAACACCCCGTTTATCCAGGATGTGAATTGCTCTGTATTTACTTTTTCCAGATTAAGATTTCCCTCTTTATCCGCTCCGACCTGCTGTCCTGGAGATATTTGCATTGATTTCCCTGAAATTATTGACAATACTTTTACACTACCCTCAACCAGGGTTGTTTTGACAGAGTTTTCATCCTCATAAGCACTTACATTAAAATGGGTTCCCAGTACTTTTATTGTAGCCTGATCGTTTGCATTTACCATGAATGGTTTCTTTTCGTCCCGTATTACTTCAAAAAAGGCCTCTCCCTTTAACAGAACATCCCTTGAGGATTTGCAGAAGACAGGAGGATAACTGAAACTGGTGCCTGCATTAAGATGTACGATACTTCCGTCCGGAAGTTCCAACCGGGCAGTTCGTCCATAAGGTATTATCACATGATTCAGGGCACTTGCAGAAGGGCAGTCGGTGACCTCTTTTCCTCCTTCTGCCATTGCAAGAGTATCGTTCCGGTTGATGATGATCTTACCCTGATTGTACTGAATATTTGTATTTTTACTGTCAATGTCAATTACCCGTCCGTCAGCCAGAATTAATTGAGTGGAGTTGGAAGTTTCGATCGGTTTCTCCTGACTGAAATATTTTGTATACTGATCCTTCTCCTGATGACAAAGCATATATCCAAGGGCCCCTGCTGAAATCAGGATCAGAACTGCCGCTGCATATTTTGTTATTGAGGTTAAGAAGCTATGCGAGGCTCTGAAGCTCTGTCCGGAAATCCGTTTGTTTGTACTGCCGGAACTATCAATGTCATGCAATAAACGGCTTAATATCTCCTCTTTCTCTGCCGCAGATAAACGGGCCTCTTTAATATTCAGTTCTGTCAGTATTTTTTTAAGCATGGTGGCAAAATGTTGTTTCTCAGGATTGTTTTTATGCTGATCCTCATGATCATTGTTGCAGATCTGACGGATAAAATTTTCGTCATTGAGGTATTTTATAAAACGGTTCATAGCAGTAATTATTAACTATGGCACAGTAATTATTTACTTCCACAAGGAGTGTTTATTAATAAGAGACACAAATACAGAAAAGGTGGACAATAAATGTAAAAAATGGACAAAAATTTGGGAAAATTTCTCAGTACTCCGGACAAGTAGCACTGGTATTATAAAAACAGCAGGAGAAGGGACAATGAATCTTTGCCTGCAATCTCCCTTAATTTTTGCATAATCCTGTAAACCTGTTTTTTGGCCGAGTTTCCATCAATGCCTGTGATCTTTGATATCTGATCATAACTAAAGCCCTGATTAAAGCGCAGATAGAGGATTTCCCGCTGCCGGCTGTTTAGATTTTCCAGCAGATGCAATACATACTCTTTCACCCTCTTCTCCTGCTCATCCAGAATAATGTTCTCTTCAACCGAATACTCTATATGGAACTCAGGAGAGCTCATCCGGAGCCCGAAAAGTTCAGAAAATCTTCTTTCCCTGTTAATCCTCCTAAGCAGAATATTCTTGAGGGATTTGAAAAGATAGAATTTTAAGTTCGAAATGTCCGAAAGGTTGTTGCGTTGTTTGTACAGCTGAAGAAAGACCTCGTGTACAGAGTCTTTGACCATATCCCTGTCGGCAGAGATTTTGGCACCATAGGCAAAAAGAACATCCACATACAATTCGTAGATCCGGGAAAAGGCCTCCCTATCTCCTTTTTTGAAATGTGCCCACAATTGAGGATCGCTCCCCTGCCGTGCGGATTCGGTCATATCAGGTTATTTGGACATAAAAGTACAAAATTTGGGGGACCTTGCCACAGTTTTCGGCATATTATTGATATATTGATGAATGTATAAAGCATCACATACTTTGTTACTTGCCGAAAACTGTGGCAAGGTGCAACTTTTTCTGGCAAGATTCCTTGTTAAAATTCCATATAACAAAATTTAATTTTGTTATATGGAATTTTGTTGTATATTTGTACAATAAGCATCTTGCCATGAGGATAATTACATTCCGGAAAATCAGGGAGTTCACAGAAATACACAATGATGCTAATGTAGCGCTCCGGGAGTGGTATAAGAAAACTCAGAAGACAGACTGGAATTGCTTTGCAGATATAAGAAAAATATTTAACCGGTCAGATGTTGTTGGTAATAACAGGTTTGTTTTCAATATAAAAGGAAACAGTTTCCGTTTAATTGCCATAGTTTTATTCAGGATGAAAACTGTATATATCCGATTTATCGGGACTCATAACGACTATGAAAAGACAGATGCTGATAAAATATAATGACTGTAATATGGCAGGTATTAAAAACAGAGATCAATACGAAAAGACATCGGAACGAGTGGAAGAGCTTCTGTCCGTAGTTGATAACAACACTTCTGAATACTCAAAGGAGTATGTTGAACTGGAGTTGTTGTCAAACCTTTTGGCAGATTACGAGGAAAAATATATACCTGTCTCTTCTCCCACACTCCCGGAAATCCTGCGTCTAAGGATGGCAGAGATGGGTCTGAACCAGAAAACACTGGCTAAGTTATTAGATGTAAGCCCTTCCAGAATAAGCGAATACATCAACGGAACCAGCGAACCCACATTAAAGGTTGCCAGAGAAATGAGCAGAAAACTGGCGATTGATCCACATGTTCTCTTGGGATTGTAAGTTTAATTATCAAAAGTTAAGGCAGGATTTTGAGGTTTCATAAATCTCGCAATCCTGCCTTAGCTAGAGATTATTTTACTTAGTTATTCCTTTGTGTATCCTGGATTTTGTTCTCCAATAGCTGGATTTTTTCTGAACTCATCGGCAGGTATAGGTAGAATCATATAGTTTTTTGCCCCAATTGCCGGATTTACAGTTTGGACTGCAGCAACAGGCATTCTGAGCTGTATATCCAACTCCTGCCCACACTCGCATACAAGGTTTTTCTCCATTTCAAAAAATATCTGAGTAAGAATTGCCTCATCTGTTACAGCGGCATCCACAGCTGAAAAATCTGTAATTCCCGCCTTCCCCATGATCGTCTTAAGCAGGTTTTTCGCCTCGGTCTTGTTCCCCCCTGATCTGACAAGTGCTTCTGCTCTCAATAGATATATCTCACTGAGTCTCATCTGGTAATTAATCTCCCAGTTTGCATTTGAACTTCCTAATTGCCCGTATTTTGTAATACCAACCCTGTCGGATCCCATCACATCCTCCAATGTACTTCCATCTCCACCATCCGTTCCTATCATCCACTCTACCCTCGGGTCATTTTCAAGGAGATTCTTTAAGGTAGTTGTAGCAAGATATTCGACCCTGTTACTATAATAATAGGTTGACCATTTGTAATTTTGGTCTGGCTTAGGCTTAATGGCAAACATTACCTCAGAACTTACCAGCCCTTTCTCTCTGAAAAGTGTTTTCAAGCTGTTTTCAAGTGTATATGGCCCATATTGAATGATGTCCTGGGCAATAGATGCTGCCTCTGCATAATCACCTGTTGCTCCTCTCATCATAAGTACTCTTACTTTAAGACCTTTTGCCACCCACTTATTCACATAGAAGTTGTTGCTGGTAGTGGGACAGTTCTCTATTGCTGTCTCAATATCTTCAAGAATGGTGTCGTAAGATTCTTTAACGCTACTCCTTGATTTGGATATATTGCTGGTTTTCAACGCCTCTGTTCTTAGCAGTACCCCATACGGGCTATCAATGTCAAAATAATGTGCGAAATGGCGCATGAGGTTATAATGGGTGAGAGCCCTGATAAAGGATGCTTCCCCGGTTATCTCAGCTTTTCTGCTCCCTGAGAACCATTCATCGGGTTTGTTTCTTATCTGGTCTATCAGGCCATTGGCCGCTGCAAGTGTTTTGTAGTATCCCGACCAGAGATTTGAGGTATAGTAGTCTTCTGCTGTCACAGTATGGGACTGCAGTGTGCCTCCCTGATAGTACCCTACCAGCCCTGACAACATAGCAGGATACAGTTCATACTCTAAAAAACACATGGTGCTGGGAACATCATAATAGTCGTTCCCGCACATTGCATAGGTATAGTACACTCCGTTTAGTGCAACTTCTGCACTTTTCTGATCAACAATCAGGTTGTCATCAACTTTCGACTGTGTAGGTAATGCATTTAGTTGATCTTCACAGCTCGTATTAACAATAATCGCAGTAAACAGACATAATAATATGATAATCTTTTTCATCTCTTTCATTTTAAATAATGATCTATTTAACCTAAAAACTCAAGCGTAATCCCATAGTATATGTACGGGTTGTTGGGTAAGCACTTATATCGCGTCCCCCACCGATAATACTTGAGGGATCGTCACTAACTTCAGGATCAGGTCCGGGATATTTTGTGATTGTAAATAGGTTTGTACCATTGATATAAACTAATAATCCAGATAGTTTAAGTTTGTTCAGTACTTTTGGAGTAAAGGAGTAGCTAACAGAGAGAGATTTCAACTTGAGGTATGAAGCATCATAAATATTTGCATTCGTAAGGAAATTTGTAGTACCGTATGTACTTATAGGCCTTTTGGATGAAGTGTTGGTTTCACTATAACCGTCCAGTACACTCACTCCGCGATTTGCCAGTGAACTCATACTCATGTCATTAACATCTTTTTGATACATTAGGTCATTCCCGTAAGAGAATGTAAATAAAGTCGTCAATGCAAAATTCTTGTATGAAAATGTATTGTTATATCCTCCAAAGAAATCCGGATTGGCATTACCTATTATATCCAATTTGGGCATTCCTTCATCAAGTTCATATTCAAATGATCCAATTCCCAAAGAAGGGAACATCAAAATCCAATAATGCACAGAAGGCAATACTTCAGTAAATTGTGATTTATAGTTATTTAACTGCTCCTCATTGGTAATAATCCCCTTGATAATTCTGCCGTATAGTAATCCCAGAGGTTCTCCCTCTTTGACTATGCTGGTACCCAGATTGAGGTTTTCCCTGTCGTTAGGATCTGAAAATGCGTCTCCTGCAATATTCATTACTTTAGATATATTACGGGCAATGTTAAGTGATCCTGTCCAAGTAAAGTTCCGCGTATGGATGAAGTCTGCCCTAAGATCCATTTCAAGCCCTTCATTTCTGATTGTTGCAAGGTTATAGACAACTGTATTAAATCCGGAACTTGGAGCTGGTGTCATATTCAACAAAGCCCCATCAGTTATTTTATGATAATAGCCTATCGTACCTCCTATCCTTTGGTTGAACAATGTAAAATCCAGGCCTAGATCCTTCTGGACAGTTGATTCCCACTTAATTTCATTATTTCCCAACTGAGCGGGTATCAATGCACTCTTATCAGCATATGAGCCAACATTGTATAGGGTTCTCCACATATGATCCCCTATCCTCTGTGTTCCTGTTTTGCCCATACTGGCGCGTAATTTTATTTCATCTATCCAAGAGACATCTTTTAAAAAGTTTTCCTCTGATAATCTCCAGGCAATAGCTCCTGAGGGGAAGTAGCCAACCCTATTTTTAGGACCAAATTTTGACGATGCATCACTTCGACCGGTAAAAGTAAACAGGTATTTCTCCTTTAGAACGTAATTAATTCTAAGATAGAAGGATAGCAGCGTGCTCCTGCTGGCAGGGTTGGAACCCTTAACAGAAGTTGCCTGTGCTGCCGAACTCAGGTTATTAAGAAAATCATCATCCGGATAGCCTGCTCCTGTTGCTGAAAAGAAGCTGGATTGCTTATCTTCCCATGAAGTCCCGAGCAACATATTTAATCTGTGATCAGAATTGAATATTTTGTCGTAGGTGAGTGTATTCTCAAAAAATGTGTTTGCTATTGTGGAGTGTGCCTGTGATCCTGTACCTCCCTGAGAATCTTCCCTGCCATAGAAACCTCCTATATCGACATAGCTTGGAACATAATTGAGCTGGTTATATGAGCTAAAATCAATTGAAGCAGTACTCTTGAATCTCAAATCCTGCAGAATGTCAACTTCAATACCTAATGACCCTTTGAGCATATAAGTCTTAGCCTCATTTGTAGAGTTCGCTACTGCCAGAGGATTTTGGAATCCCATATAGTCTGAACTGAGATCTCCAAGGGAGGAGTAAGTCATATCCTCATTGAAAGGAGAGAAAACAGGCGGGGCATATAATGCCTGAGAGTAAAGGCCGTTGGTAATATTGTTTTTAGTATATCCAAAGTTAATGTTTGTAGACATCCTTACTTTTTTTGTGATGTCATTATCTAGGCTCACTTTCCCTGACAATCTTTGAAAATCAGTCCCTATAAGTGTTCCATCCTGGTTTGTATAGGAAAGTGATGTGTAGTAGCGGGATGACTGCCCTCCTCCCGAAAGTGATATATCTGCATTATGAGTGGCACTTTGCCTTAGAACCAGGTCCAGCCAGTCTGTATCAGAATCGCCAAAGAAGTCTGGTGTGTTAAGCAACTTATTTGCATTAGTTCTTTTAGAATTTGTAAAAATATTAAAATACATTTTTGCCGTAGGATCTGAGAGACTTGCATAATTTGCATCTATATTAACAATTGCAGTTTGAGCTGCTTTGATAAGGGCATTTTTATACTGCTGGGCATTCAGAACTTTCTCCTTTATGGGATTGCTCACACCATAATAGTAATTGAAATTCAATACTGGTTTACTGTCCCGCTTCCCTTTTTTTGTAGTTATTATAACTACTCCGTTTGCTGCTTTAGATCCATAGATGGCTGTTGCAGAAGCGTCCTTCAATATATCTATACTCTCTATGTCATTGGTATTTAATCCAGAAAGGTTGTTGAGCCCTCTGGCAAAACTACCGGAAATACTACTATTGAAATCTTCTCCATAGTTTGCTGCCTCTGTTGGATTTACCAGCTCCACAGAAGAAATATAATTATTCATTACTTCCGTCGGAACGCCATCAATAATATATAAAGGATCCGTTGCACCCACAAGTGATGAAGCTCCTCTTATTCGCATACGGACGGCACCTCCGGGTGATCCGTCTGCTTTTACCACAGCAACACCTGAAGCTCTTCCCGAGAGAGCATCGTCAATACTCAAGGAGGGTAGTGTTCTTATTTCGTCTGCTTTAACAGAAGATACAGAACCGGTAAAATCTTTTCTTGCAGAACTACCGTAACCTACGACAATAATATCCTTAAGTGCAATATTGTCCTGAACAAGTTCAATATTATAGACAGTAGTCTCTCCTGTAATAATAACCTCCTTTGAAACCATTCCAATAATTGAAAAATTCAACCGATCTCCTTTAGAAGCCACAATGGAATACTCCCCTTTGTCGTTTGACACTGAATAGGATTTGCTGTTAAAGTTTCTTACTGTAACAGCAGTCAACGGCTGTTTTGTCTCGTCTGTAATAACTCCTGTGATAGTCTTTTTTTCAAATGGTTTTTCCATCGACCCTCCTGATGCATTTTTCTTGTCGGAGGGAACTAAATTTACAGGGGTAAGCAGCACCTGTTTTTCTGTAATCTTATAGGAGATTCCCCTCTTGGTAAACAGCGAGTCAAAAACCTCTTTCACAGAAGCGTTTTTAAACAATGCGGTTACTGAGCTGTTGATCTCCTTAAGTGCATCTGAATATACAAACTTATATTCTGTCTGATCAGAAATGGTCTTAAGCACCTCCTTGAATGGTTTGTTTTTTACATCAAGGTTTATTTGCTGGGCATTCATTGTCCCCACAAACAAAATAAAGATCAAAACTAATACCCCCCAGAACTTTGCAGGGTTTGTAGTCAATTTTAATTTCATAATTGTTTTTATTAGGTTGTTTAGTAGTACCACAACCATTTTTTAAAATCCCCTAAACCCGTAATAGAAAATTGAAGGAACAATTATCTTCTGAACACTTTTATTACATTGTCTTCTATACGATAATCGACAGGAGATGTATATCTTATCATCTCCATAATCTGTATGGCAGACTCGGAATTAAATGAGGCAGTTATTCTGTAATTGAGTACTGATGAGTCCTTTATTGCAAAAGTAGCTCCGTGCCATCTTTCAATCTTCTTGATTACCTCATTCATTGGTGTGTTGTCAAATATCAAAATGCCTTTTTTCCATTCCACATTTACTGTGGTATCTTTTTGCCTTGTAAGGCTGGTAATGTCATTATTACTTATTATAACAGTCTCCAGAGGTTTCATGAGGATTTCCTGGTTTTTTTTATTGTTTCCGGATTCTGTCTTTATTTTTATCTCTCCGGAATAAAGAGTGGCTTCTGAAAAATTATCATCTTCGTATGCTTTTATATTAAATCTGGTCCCCAGTACCTCTACGATGAAATTTTTCCCGGTTGATACTATCATTGGTCTTTCTTTGTCTTTCTCAACTTCAAAATAGGCCTCTCCTGATATAATCACTTCTCTTGTATGACCCAAGAATTTAGCAGGATACGAAATTCTGCTTTCAGAATTCAGCCATACCTTTGAACTGTCAGGAAGAGTCACAAAGCCCTTCACTCCCTTATTCGTATAAATTGTGACCTTATCATCCTCGTTTATTTCAGAAAGCAGTATTCTTTCATTAGGAGACTTGTTGTCTCCTAACTTGCTAACTAACAATAAATTCACCCCAAGAGATACCAGAAGCACAGTCACTGCTGCATAGGAAAGTAATTTTTTAAACCTGATACTTTGTCTGCCCCTTGTGAGTATTCTGATTTTTTCTGTTTCACTCTCGGAGGCTGTTGAATCCGGAATGCTGTTTATCAACCAAAGATTATTCAGCCCTACCAGATATCTTTTATTGTCAGGGGAACGTTTCACCCATTCAACAACTTTGGCTTCTTCTTCTTTTGTTGCTTTACCCTTTATATATTTTAACAATATTTGTTTTTTCATTCCTTATTTACTTAATAAATACACAATCATATAGCGAAATACTCTAAAAAAAAGTAAAAAAATCTTTAAAATCTTTCCTGAGGATCTTTAAAGCCGACATTATTCTGTATTCAATAGTCTTTACAGACACCTGTTGAATCTCAGCTACTTCTTCATATTTTTTATTTTCAAACCGGGATAAAAGAAATGCTTCTCTGATTTTATCGCTCATCCTGTCCATAGAATCCATAACTAATTTCTCCCTCTCTTTTGCGAAAAGTATTTCTTCTGAAGAGCTATTGAGAAGGTCTATCTTTAATTGAATTGATTCTTTCTGAATTTTATCCCTGAATTTATGCTGAATTTTTTTATTCTTGAGTATGTTAAAACACCTGTTTTTTGTGAGAACCGTCAAGTAAGGAAATATGGGTCTTGAAAAGTCAACTTCATACCTTTTCTCCCATAGTGTCGTAAAAACATCCTGAGCCACATTTTCGGCTTGTTCCTTGTTCTTCAGATAGTGTCCGGCAATAAAATGGATTTTATGAAAATAGAGTCTGAATGCATTTTCAAAATGCACTATTAATTGACTTTCTGAATGGTCTGCTTCTTTCAATAAAAATGAGGGTGTTCTTAGTGATGCTCTTCAATTCATTTGATACAAAACTAACAAAAATGTTAAAACTGACAACACTATCAAATCTCTCCAAGCCGGACTTTAATATTTCCCTTTAAGTTTGCCTCAACCCTTACAGCCCCGGGAACCATGTTTATCCCTATGACGCTCAGAGTGTCAAGCTTTCCCGATAGAGAGATTCCGGGTGTTACAACATATCCGTTAAGCATTTTATTGGCCTCATCCAGGGCATATGCGAGATCGGATTCCAGAGGGTAGTTCAAAAGAGGTTTTATCATCCTGAGTATTTTCCCGTGCAGTAACCACTCAGCACTCTTCAGGAGAGTATTCTTTGTATTTATATCAAAGTCAGGGTCCGCAATCTCCAGTGAGTTAGTCTCGCTGTTGTGGACAATTCTGCCTGTGAGAAAAATTTTACCTTTATAACTTCCTGCAAGTTGCAGAGCCAGAACCGCTCTTCCCTGACTGCTGTAAAGAGCGAGATCTTCAACTCTGTATATCTTCCCGTCCTGATGATAATTTATCCCGAACAGCTCCTTTTTTGCAATCTCAGTGATCTTATCATAGGTGACATCTGCCGAAATATTAATATTAAACTCTCCGGGAGCTCTCTCAACAAATTTTAATTCAGGTAAAGGGGTGCTCTCCTTTTCCGGAGGAAATGCCCCTACGAAGGATTCGACCATTCCGGAGAGAGCCATGGAGAGTATCAACCTGCCCCCTTTTGTAATAAGTGGAGTCATAATCAGTCCCGAAGGGCTAATCTTGAGCCATATATTATTGGTGTCACTTATCAGCAACGGTTTCTGAAGCTCCTCCCAGGCCCTGCTCACATGTTGCCGGAGATTAACCTGTTCAGAAAGTATTTTGTCTATCTGACCATTTATACTTTTCTCAAAAAAGGAGATGGCGATATCGGCAACCGGAGTTACGGGAATTGATATCCCCGCAGCCTTGACTGTAGGTTTAACCAGCCACTGATATCCTGCAGAGCGGGTTTTTGGAATAAGGTTCCACTCTTTGTCAAAGGAGATGGCAGTTTTATACACCAGAGAGATAACTCCCTGAGCTTCATATCTGTCACCCAGATTGATCCCAATATCTCTGGTACTCCAGCCAAATCTGGACCAAACCTTAAGGGGCAATTTGTAGGTAATCTCGTTATTAAACACAAAGAATGAAAAATCTTCTGCTTTCCAGATTTTTACCGAAAGATCCCGTCCTGAGAGATTCTCTCCCTGATAAAGAAGCCCCTTCATGTTGTCGTTCAGGGCGTGTTCCAGCGTTGCAATGTCAACCTCTATGGTCACCGGCAGCTCGGAAATTGCAGATGTGGTCTCAACCGGCAGGTAAGATTCGGCCGGCCCCACGATTGTTGTGTTCTTACAGGAAAAAAGAGCAAACAGGATGATTACCTGGATGAATATTCTCAGTGACAGATTATGTATCACTTTTTTCATCCCCAACTTATTCAAAGTTGCTGCCGCATTACACTGTCATTATCTCTCTCTCCTTGGCTGTCAGGATTTCGTCAATTTTTTTGTTGAAGTTGTCCGTCTCTTTCTGGAGGGTGATCTCTCCATCTTTTACAACATCCTCAGGTAAACCCTCCTTCTGATATTTCTTAAGCAGCTCCACCCCGTCCCTTCTGGCATTCCTTACGCTGATCCTTGCATTTTCACCTTCTGTTCTGGATCTTTTCACCAGCTCCTTCCTGCGCTCTTCTGTAAGCGGGGGAACATTAATACGGATATTTTCACCGTTGTTCTGGGGTGTAAAACCGATATTTGCAGCCATAATTGCCTTCTCAATCGCCGGGATCATCTTTTTGTCCCATGGCTGGATAATCATTGTTTTTGCATCGGGTGTGGTTATGCTTGCCACCTGTGGGACAGGAGTCGGTGAGCCGTAATAATCCACAATCACATTGTTGAATACTGCAGGATTAGCCTTTCCTGCCCTGTAGGTTTTTAACTCCTCCTCCAGGAACAGAATAGCCTTATGCATTTTCTCCCTGGCAGTTGCAATTACCTCTTTCTGTTTTTCAATATCCATAATAAATATTTTAATAATTTTCTTTAGTCACATACTACAGATCCGATCTCCTCTCCGTTGAGCACTCTGAGCAGATTGCCTTTCTTGTTAACATCAAACACCACAATAGGTATACGGTTCTCCCTGCATATTGTAAAAGCTGTCTGATCCATAATTCTCAGGTTGTCATCAAGAACCTTTTCGAATGAGAGCCTTGGATATTTCACTGCCTTAGGATCTTTTTCCGGATCGGCTGAGTATACACCATCAACCCTTGTCCCTTTCAAAAGAGCACCAGCCCCGGTCTCGGCAGCCCTCAAAGCTGATGCAGAATCGGTTGTAAAAAATGGATTTCCGGTACCTCCGGCAATAATTGAAACACCTCCCCTGTTTAAAATCTCCACCGCAGCATCACGGTTATAATATCTTGCATACGGTTCAGCAGGTGTGGAAGAAAAGACTTCTGCATCAACACCCATTTTTTTTAGAAAAACAGAAAGACCGATGCTGTTAATAATTGTGGCCAGCATTCCCATCTGGTCACCTTTTACCCTGTCGAAACCTTTCCCGGTTCCCTCAAGGCCTCTGAAGATATTTCCACCGCCAACCACAACGGCTACCTGTACACCTACAGACACAGCATTGTGAATCTCATGTGCATAATAGGAGAGTCTCTCCTGATCGATTCCATAACCGTCAGATCCGCCTATGCTCTCTCCGCTCAATTTTAAAAGTACCCTTTTGTATTTCATTAATTGCTGGTTTTATGTGCATTGATAGAAATGATACTAATTAACAAAAGTAGCTAAATGTTATGAAATTAACAAGCAAGAGAGTATCTTTGCCAAGGAACCGGAATAACAAAAAAATGAGAATCTTATGACAAATATTTTCACATCATCGATTGGGAAAAAATTGATTATGAGCATATCAGGTCTTTTTCTGATACTCTTCCTGATAGTTCATCTGCTTGCAAATTCCGCATCACTTTTTGGACCCGAAGCTTTTGACAAAATAATTGAGATTATGGGATCCCCTGTGGTGGTTGTAATGGTTCCCGTTCTGGCTGCCGGATTCATAATCCACATCATTTATGCCTTATATCTTACCCTATGCAACCTCAGAGCCAGGGGAAAAGAGCGCTATGCTGTAAGAAACAGAGGTCCTAAAGACTCCTGGGCATCCAAAAATATGTTTGTATTGGGTGTGATCGTACTCGGTTTTCTGGTTTTTCACCTTACCCACTTTTGGGCAAAGATGCAGTTGAAAGAGTTTATGGGAGTTCATCCGGAGAATGTAAACGACCTGATGCCTTCTGTATTCGGAAATATCTCAACTCTGATTCTTTACATCGTTTGGTTCTCAGCCCTGTGGTTCCACCTCACACACGGGTTCTGGAGCGCCTTCCAGACTATAGGAGCAAACAATACTAAATGGTTGGGAAGGTGGAAGGTAATCTCTTACATTTACGCCACGGTGATATTTG
>Ga0265294_10005967_pt1 | contig 14741 bp, 7 predicted proteins | sample MunlanPumphouse3_FD_192504 | JGI IMG/M metagenome (GOLD analysis project Ga0265294, IMG submission 192504) | Groundwater microbial communities from a municipal landfill in Southern Ontario, Canada - Pumphouse #3 | ecosystem: Environmental > Aquatic > Deep subsurface > Groundwater | place... | reverse complement strand
CATTCCAGTATTGATCCATTTAAATATGCTTATCAAACTTCACGTGCTATCCCTTTGTATAATAAAGATGGTTCTTTATCTTATTATAATAAATCTCAAGGTCATGCTGTTCCTTTAGTTTATAATATTTTGAACGAATTAGAACATTCAGGTAAAGTTATAGAAAATCAATCTTTAAATTTTAATGCAAGAGTTAATTATAAAATACTTCCTGAATTGGTATTTAATGGCATAGTTTCTTTGTCTAGAAATAATACATATCAAAAAGAATGGTTTGATGACAAGACATGGTATGCTGCGTCATTAAGGTATTTAAATTTAGGTGATAAATTTCCTGGTAAATTAGATGATCCATTCTATACATCGCAATGTAGTTTACCTTACGGAGGACAACTAACAAATAATGATACTAAGCAAACTTCTTATACAATTAGAGCAGATGTAAATTATAACAAAATATTTAATAGGGTACATGATTTCTCAATTACTGTAGGTACAGAAATCAAATCAAATATTTACGAAGGTATTAAAACAAATCAGATGGGATATCTTCCAGATAGAGGAGAAAATTTCTTAGATATAGATGTAATTAAATTTCCTCTTTATCAAGAAAGGGTTGAGGCTTTAAAAAATGTAATAACAGATAATACATTTAATATGTTATCATTTTATGGTACTATGACTTACGCTTATGATAGTAGATATATTGCTAATTTTAATATTAGGGCAGATGGTTCTAATAAATTTGGTCAAGATAAGAGTACCAAATTTCTACCAATATGGTCTTTATCTGGAAGATGGAATGTACATAATGAAAAGTTTTTTAAATCAGTGAAATGGGTAGATCAATTATCTTTTAGAGCATCTTATGGTATACAAGGTAATGTTTCTTCAAATCAAACACCTAATTTAATTGCAATATTGGGGACTTCAGATAAAACATCTGGTTATAATATTTCGACGTTAGATAAACTACCTAACCCTAATTTAAAATGGGAAAAAACAACTTCTATTGATTTTGCTATAGAGTTTAGTCTTTTTAAAGGTTTAATAAATGCAAGTTTTGATTATTACAATAAGAAAGGTAAGGATATGATTGTTTCTAAGGATGTATCACTTTCTACAGGTAGTAATTCAATGACTTTGAATGCGGGTAATATTGAAAATAAAGGTTTTGATTTTAATGTGATAGTTAATCTTATTAGTACTAAAGATATAAGTTGGGGAATATCTTTAAATGGTGGATGCAATAAAAATACAGTTACTGATGCGGGAGTATCTGAAATTAGGTGGAAGGATTATCTTACTGGAGATGCAATTATACCTGGGAAATCTGTTAATTCATTTTATTCATATAAATTTGGAGGTCTTAGTGAATTAGGAATGCCTACATTTCTTGATACAGAAGAGACTGACGGGATTTCCAAAGCTCAATTATTTGAAAATGTTTTTGAATATACTGGTAAGAGAATAGCTGATATTGAAGGTGGTTTTTCAACAAATTTTAGATATAAGAAATGGACATTAGGTGCAATATTTTTCTATAGCATAGGTAAAAAAATAAGGTTAAATCCTCTTTATGAAAATACTGGTCAATTTTTACCTAGACCTCAACAAAATATGGGCGACGATTTTGTAAATAGATGGAAGAAACATGGTGATGAAAATATAACTAATATACCAGTTTTATCAAATGATCCTGGTTTAGATGTTTATTCAACAACATTAACAGATAGAAAAATAAGGATTTGTGATAACGCATGGCAGATGTATAATATGAGTAATATACGTACATGTTCTGGTGATTTTTTAAGACTTAGAACATTAAGTTTAAATTATGCTTTGTCTAAAGATATATGTAAAAAATTGTATCTCAAAAAAGTGAGTTTCAAACTTGAAGCATCAAACTTATTTACATTAAAAAATAAAAAATTAAAAGGAAGAGATCCTGAACAGATATCAATGACAAAAGATACAGGAGCCATACCATTGGCAAGGACTTATACTTTAGGTCTTAATGTTACTTTTTAATTTATTCTGTAAAACAATTAATTTATAAAAAAATGAAACAGATGAAATATAATATATTATTTATTTTAATAAGCTTGATTTTAACGTCATGTAATAATTTCTTGGAAGAAAAATCGAATGATAAAATAATTCCTAAAACTGTTGATAATTATGAGGAATTGCTTTATGGAGAAGCTTATTTTAAAGGAAATGAAACTTTTGGTAATTATTTGGATATTATGACAGATGATGTTAAATGTTATACTAAAGGACATGGTAGTAGTAGTTTGTCATCAGATGCTAGAGAAGTTGCTTATGGCTATTATGCCTGGCAACAAGAGCCGGAAATTGCAACATCAGGTTCCAGAAATGATGATATGTCATGGAAAAAATTATATCATTCTATATTGATGTGTAATATTATTATTAATGATCTTCCAGATATGGAAGGTACTGACGATGAAAAATATTTTCTTAATGCAGAAGCTTTATTTATTAGAGCTTTTGATTATTTTTATTTGGTAAATTTGTATGGAGAGCCTTATAATAAGTCTTCTGCTCCTACGGCATTAGGAGTACCAATTAATAGTTTAACAGGTATGGAAGATATTAGTTTATCCAGAGTTTCTGTAGAAGAAAATTATAATCAAATAATGGATGATTTAAATAACTCAATTGAATTGTTTAAAAAAACGAATATTGTTTTAAATCATTTTAAAGCTAATATAGAAAGTGCATATCTCTTAGCTTCAAGAACTTCTTTATATATGAAAAACTATAAAGATGTAGTAAAATATGCTGATTTAGTAATTGCTAAGAAACCTTCTCTTTACGATTTTAAAACTAAAGATGCTAAAGTTCTGTTTATAAATGATTTTAATCCAGAAATCCTATTTGCTTTTGGATATTATCGTTTATCATTTTTTGACAGCGGTTATTTTATTGTTTCAAATTTTCCTGTTTCGGATGATTTGAGTGCATTATATGCTAATAATGATTTAAGGAAAAAAGTGTTTTTTAAAAAAAATATGCCTAATAAAAATGGTAAATTAGATGATACAAAAACATATGGTTATGCTATGCGTACGTCTGAAGCTTATTTAAATAGAGCAGAGGCATATTGTGAATTAGGTAATATTGATAAAGCATTGGCGGATATTAATAAAATTAGAGCTTACAGGTTCTCTGATGATAATTATCGAGTTGAGGCTTCTTCAAAAGAAGATGTTTTAAAAATAATAAAAGATGAAAGACGAAGAGAATTATGTTTTGAAAAACAAAGATGGTTTGATTTAAGACGTTGGGGTATGCCTAGAATTGAGCATGTATATAAAGCTGGAACTTCAAATATAATTGACGAAGTATATGTGCTCAATGAAGGTGATGTTGCTTATACTTTACCCATACCTTATAGTGAGATGGAAAGAAATACAAAAATAGTGAATATTAAGAGACCTGAAAGGTCTGCACAGTAATGTTAAAAATGCATAATCTAAAATAATACAAATGAAAAAAGATATACTTATCGTAGCTTCCATATTTTTATTGACTTTTACGAGTTGCTATAGTAAAGATGATGTGAGTGCGGAATTAGGAAAAAATGATATAGCGTTACAGGATAGTAAAGATTCATTAGATCATTATATATATAATTTTTATGAAGATTATGGAACTTATATATATTATAAATATGATAGTCTTGATTATAGATGGGATTTTAGTACTATGCGTGATAATATTACTATGGTCGAGCAAGATGATAAAGTAATATTAATGAAGGGTGTTAAATTATTAGAAAAGGTGTTTTCCAATTTATACGATGATCAGTTTAAGAAAAAATATTTTCCGTATAAAATTCTGCTTGCAAAGAAAATATATGATAAAGGTTCTTGGAAATCTACTGTTTTAAATAGTGACTACAGTACATCTTTTATTGCTCTAGGAAATATTGATGAAAATATTGATAATATGTCAGATGCAGCTATTCAGGATATTAAAAATTCGATTAATTTTTCTTTTTGGTTAGGTTATATGATTACAAATGAGAAATTACAAATACCCGAAGAATTTTATAATATAAGTCATGATTATTACAAACAGAATTTAAGATTATTAGTTTCTACAAGTGATATTGATCCAGATCCGGCTTTGGTAGATCCTCGTAGATTTGGTTTTGTATATGGTTATTCGGGTTCATATAGGGCGGTATATAAATCAGGAAAGTATTATTGGGCACCTGATGAAGAAACTGATGTTGAAGATTTTTTTGATTTGATTTTTAATAATTCAAAATCCGAAATAGATGAGATTATGAAAGATTCACCAAAACTTCAGGATAAATATAATATATTAATATCCTATGTAAAGGAAAAATTGAATTTCGACCTTCAATCAATAGCAGGTTATTAGAATTTTAATAATAAATATAATTAAAAATGAATAGAATGAAATTACTAATTAGTTTGTTGTTTATGTTAACATTAAGTTTAACATCTTACACAACGGTTAATGCACAATTTAGAAGTGCATTAAAAAAGTCTGTAAAGAAGGAAAAAACTTCAAAAACAGATAAAAAAACAAAGGAAAATAAGAAAAAAGATTACAATGAGTTCTTAAAAGGAACAAAATGTGATGAAGGAGTTTTTAAGATTTATACAAAAGATGATGACTTGTATCTTGAAATTCCAAATTCATTGTTTGGAAGAGATTTCTTACTTGCTTCAAGAATTTCTGCTATCTCTAATAATAAGGATTTGTGTGCTGGTCAGATGCCACGTCAACCACTAGTAGTGAGATTTGAAAAAGATGGAGAGAAAGTAAATATGATTATTGTCAATACTGAGAATATTCATAATATAGGTTCTCCTATTGTGGCTTCATTAGATAGAAATTTCATGAATCCTATATGGCAATCATTTGATATTAAAGCTGATTCTCCAAGTAAAGCAGGTGTAGTTATAGATGTAACAGATTTCTTTAAGTCAGATATAAAAGAAATTAATCCCTTTAGAAAGCCTTCTGTGTTTGATGCTTTAATTGGAGTTCATCCAATTAAAGGAGTTTATGATGCTAGTAATTCTAAAATATTAAAAGCTAAAGCTTTTCCTAAGAATTTACTTATAAGAAGTAGATTGACTTATACCGTTATGGGAGAGCCATTCATTTCTGAATTATCTCGTTCAATTATATTGTTATCAGAGAAACCTATGATGCCTAGAATTTCTGATGAAAGATTAGGATATTTTACTGAAAAGAAAACAGTATTTGACGAGACTAAAGATAGAAATGAAATAATAAGATATATAAATCGTTGGGATTTACAACCAAAGGCTGAAGATCTTCAAAAGTATAAAAATGGAGAATTAGTTGTTCCTCAAAAACAAATAGTTTGGTATGTGGATACTGCTATTCCAAGTAGGTTTAGAAAATATATACTTGAAGGTATTGAAGATTGGCAAGAAGCTTTTGAAGAAATAGGATTTAAAGATGCTATTATTTCAAAAGAATATCCTACTAAAGAAGAAAATCCTGATTTTGATCCTGATGATATTAGATATAATTGTTATAGGTATGTAACTACAAATGTTGCAAATTCTATGGGTCCATCTTGGATTGATCCACGTTCTGGTGAAATTATTCAGGGTGATGTATTATTCTATTCAAATGTTGTAAAACTTCTTCATGACTGGAGATTTGTACAAACAGCTCAAGTAGATCCTCGTGTTAGAAAAACTGTTTTTGATGATGAGGTACTTGGGGAATCACTTCGTTATGTTGCCGCTCATGAAGTAGGTCACACTTTAGGTATTCTGCACAATATGGGAGCGTCTCACGCTTATCCAGTTGATTCATTACGTTCAGCTAATTTCACCCAAAAATATGGTACAACACCATCAATTATGGATTATGCACGTAATAACTATGTAGCACAACCTGGTGATAAAGGAATTAAGTTAACTCCCCCAAATTTAGGCGTTTATGATAAATTTGTTATTAAATGGGCTTATAAACCTATTTTTGATGCAAAAACTCCTTATGATGAATATGCTACATTAAATAGTTGGATACTTGAAAAAGCTGATGACCCTATGTATCATTATGGTCCACAACAATTCTTTCTCAATAGAATAGATCCAGCTTCACAGTCTGAAGATTTGGGAGATAATTCAGTAAAAGCAGCAGAATATGGAGTAAAGAGCTTAAAATATACAATGAAACATCTTAAAGAATGGACGGCTGTAAACAGTCGAGATTATTCTGCGACAGAACATATGTATAATGAAATATTAAAACAATATTTGAGATTTATTGGTCATGCTACAAGTTATTTAGGAGGTCATTATTTATATGTACCTATTTATGGTGAAAATAAAAAAGCTGATGTAATGGTTAGTAAAGAAGAGCAAAGATATGCTCTTGATTTTATATTTAAAAACTTAAGAGATTTACCAAATTGGGCTTTAGACAGAGATTTACTTGATTATTTTAGCCCTCAGGATAGAAAATTGGGTGAGATTTGTAAAAGGGTTGTTGCCAGTTTACTTTCTACTTCTATTACTGCTCATATAACATGGGACCAAAAAACAAATCCTGATAATAATTATACAGTGGTAAATTATATGGATGATGTTTATAATAGGGTTTTTGCTTTAACCAAGAAAGGTCAAAATTTAAATTTCTATGAGAGAGTAATGCAATATGCTTATGTAAAACAACTACTTTCTGATGGAGGTTACGAAGCAGTAGGTACAAATAAAAAAAGTTTAACTTTAGTTGATGATATGACTCCTAAAGTTATTTATCCATGGGCAAAAATGAGTATAGATTTAGAGCAATTAATTTTGGTGAAAAAAGAAGCAGATGTTAAAGTCAATATGCATCCTATTTATTTATATGAACTTAAAAAGATTCAAAAACTAATGAAAAAGAATTTAAATAAAAATGATCTTGAAACACGTATTCATTGTCAAAATATTTATAATCAAATTTCTAAATTATTGTAATTAATAATATTTATTTGATACAATTTATTTACTAAATTAAAGGAGCAGGATTTTATATTCTGCTCCTTTTTAATTTGTGCGTAAAATTTAATTATTTGTAGTTTCAATTAGTAGTTGAATCTACTAATAAACTAAGTCGTATTTACTTTTTTATTTAATATATAAATAATGTATCTTTGTACCCGTTAGTTAAATGTTTTGTATTTCTAATTTTTAAAATGAAGGCAAAAATAATTTTTTTAACTAGTAGGGAACAATAAAGCATGAAAGTTTTTTTCTTTTTTTTGAAAAGATTTAAAGAAATATGAAGTATAACAAAGATATAGATGATGAGGTATTATTTGATAAATTATTTGTGGATAATTATAATAACCTATATAATTATGCCATGACATTTGTAAATAATTCTGAAATTGCTAAGGATTTAGTTAATGATGCTTTCGAAAAATTATGGATAAAATTTAAGGGAATCGATAAAGCCTATGATATAAAACCATATTTATATAAATCTGTTCGTAATTTAGCTTTAAATCATATAGCACATCAAAAAGTCCACGAAAAATATAGTTCTTATATGTCTTCCTTTTTTAATGAAGAGGAAAAAGAAGATGAAGATTACGATAAAGTACTTGAAGATCTAAAAAAAGAGATAGAGAATCTATCTCCACAAAGTAAAATAGTATTTAAAAAATGTTTTTATGAAAATCTAACTTATAAGGAGGTTGCCTCCGAATTAGATATTTCGGTAAATACTGTTAAAACACATATTGTTAAGTCATTAAAAATATTGAGAAAGAAATTTGATAATTATTCTATTTTTTTTATAATTACTCATTATAATGGATATTAAAGTCTTAGAGTTAATTTGTTGCTGTAATTTTTAAAGTTATATCTAATAAAACTAATTTTATATCCTGTATTTCTTGTAAAGTTTCACTTGAAATTATAAAATAGCTGGTTTGTATCTTTTTTGATATTTTATCTATAAAAAAGATTTTTCTATAAAATTTAATTTTTTTTCACTTCTATATCACCCATTTATAAATTGAGTTGTGTTTATAATGTAGTCGATTTAAAATTACTATGTAAAATAAGTTTAATATGTCAAAAATAGAGGAAAATAGTATTATTATAAATGAAATAATAACAACTTTAAAAAATCCTGAAAATCTTTTACCATCTTTTATGGTTAAATATTCAGACAATAAGGAGGTCTTATCTTTATTCGAGGATATTAGAAAATATAAAGAAGTAAGCTTGAGAGAGTCGCAATCAGACTTAGACGTTGTTGCTATATTAAAAGATTTTAAATCGAATAACATTTTTAATAAAAATAATAGAGGATTTAAAAAGACACATCTGTTTAGCTCGATCAATGAATCCTTAGGTTCTAAAGAGTTATGTGAAATTAATAAATCAAAAATAATTAGTAAATCAAGAATAATTAGTAAAAGAGTTTGGACTTCTATAGCTGCTTTAATTGTTATTTCTGTTTCGAGTTTTTTATTTGTGATGAATTATAGAAAGAGTGATAGTAAAACTTTTGTTGAAAATAATATAGAATTTGCTGAAAGTAATATAAAAATTGGTAAAAGTAGTTCTGTTACTTTAGTTACTTCATATGGTAAGGAATATTCTATAAATAAAGTAAATACAATAAATGACACCCTACTAAATAAAATTATTTTAGTGAAAAATGAAGGATTGATAATATATAAAGATACTATTTCAAACAATAAATCATTATCAAATATTTATAATACTATAAAAGTTCCACGTTTTGGAGAATATAAAGTTATACTTTCTGATGGTACTTCAGTTATGTTAAATGCTGAATCGGAGTTGAAATACCCAGTTAAATTTTATGGAAAAAATAGAATAGTCGAACTAAAAGGTGAAGCTTATTTTGAAGTTGCACATAATCCTCTTATGCCATTTATTGTTAAAACAAGCAGTATAGATACGAAAGTATTAGGAACAAAATTCAATGTAGATGCTTATGAAAATGAAGATGTTAATATTACTCTTGTTCAGGGTAAAATTGCTTTATATGTTGGAAAAAGTATTAAAAATAGAATTTTAAAACCTAATGAAAATGCTCATTTTAGTATAAAAAATAAAATTTTATCTGTAGAGGAAGTTGATTTAGATGAATATATAGGTTGGAAAAATGGTTTTTTCTATTTTAACAGGGTGAATTTAGATGATATATTGACTACTTTGTCTAGGTGGTATGATTTTAAAGTTATTTATATTAATAATTATGTAAAAAATTACGAATTTAGAATTAGAGTTTCACGCACTCAAACATTTGATGAAATAATAAAGAGTCTTGAAAGAACGAATAGAATTTCTTTGGTAATAAAGGATAAGATTATATACATAAAGGATGTGAAACGACTATAAATCGTTTTAAGAAAAGAGTGAAATTAATTCATGTATTACAATTTACTATGGATAATAAAAATGATAATGAAGTGCTAGATTGATAAAGTGATAGAACAATGAAATAATAAAAAATAGGAGAATATTGGTACTATTCTCCTACAAGAACCTATCAAATGATAGATAATTTTAACTTAAGTACAAATTTATGAAAAAAAAACAAGAATTTCCATTTTTTCGAAACGAAAAAAGGAAGATTAAACAAATTGTTATGAGATTAATGCTTGTGAAATTAATTATGCTATTCTGCTTGACAACATCTTTTGGAGCTGTCAAATCACAAAAAGTTATTAAAAATTTAAATGTTAAAAATGTAGAACTTTTTAAAGTTTTTGAAAAGATAGAGGCTAAAACAGATTTCTATTTTGTATTTAATTATGATGATGTTAAGAATCATCTTGTTACGATTGATGTAAAATCGTCTGAATTAAATGCTTGCCTAGACAAATTGTTAAAAGATTTGCCATTTACCTATGAGATTAATAATAAAATGGTTTTAATCTCTTATAAAGGGAAAAAAAATCATCAAACTAAAGGAATAAAAATAAAAGGTAAGATTATAGATAAACAAAAAGAACCAATACCAGGTGCAACTATTCGTATAAAAGGAACTTTGATAGGTGTTTCTACTAATATTAATGGTGAATTCTCCATTAATATTCCTGAATCACAAAAATTAAAGGTTTTAATTGTTTCGTTTGTAGGAATGAAAACAGTTGAAGTTAATTATAGTAAAACAAAGGATTTAGTTATCATTCTTGAAGAGGATACTAAAGAATTAGAAGATGTTGTAATTACTGGATATTCTAAAATAAATAAAAATAGTTTTACAGGTAATGCTATCTCAATCTCAAAAGAAGATTTATTAAAGGCTTCCAAAACGAATATAATAAAAGCTATTGAATCATTTGATCCTTCATTTAGGATTAAAGAAAATAATGAATGGGGATCAGATCCTAATGCTTTGCCAGAAATTAATATTAGGGGTAATTCTAGCTTAGGTAGTATGAAGGATTTAAATAAAGGTGATATTTCTAAATCTAATCTTAAAAACAATCCTAATTTACCTACTTTTATTATGGATGGTTTTGAAATTAGTGTTACTAAACTTTATGATTACGATCCTAATAGAATAGCTTCTATAACAATTCTTAAAGATGCAGCTGCAACAGCAATGTATGGTTCTCGTGCAGCAAATGGTGTAATTATTATTACTACAGTAGCACCTAAAGCAGGTAAGATTAATGTATCGTATAATGCTGTATTGGATTTGACTTATCCTGATCTTACTGATTATAATTTAATGAATTCAGTAGAGAAATTAGAAACAGAAAGTTTAGCAAAATGTTTTGTAGCTGATAAAGAAGCTTATGATACTCAATATGGATATAATGCAGAATATTATGCAAAGATGGCTAATATTAAATCGGGTGTAAATACTTATTGGTTAGCAAAACCTACAAGAACAGTATTAAATAATAAACATAGTTTGTACATTGATGGAGGTTCTCAAACTCTACGTTTTGGTGTTGATCTACAGTATAATAATCAAAATGGCGTAATGAAAGAGAGTTTTAGAAATAGAAAAGGTGCTGGTTTTTCTTTACAGTATAGCTACAAGAATTTTTTAATAAAGAATTATGTTCAATATTTGATTACTGATTCGAAAGAGTCTCCTTATGGAATTTTTTCGGATTATACGAAACAATTACCTTATGATAAATACAAGGATGAAAATGGACATATACTTAAAGACCTTAAAGACTGGAATAAATTTTCAAATGGTGTGTCAAAGAATATAGTTAATCCTTTATTTGAACCTAGTCTTCATAATTTTAATAAAACAAAAAGGGAAGAATTATCTAACAATTTATCTTTGAATTGGCAGATTAATAGAGATTTATTGTGGAAAGTACAGTTAGGAATAACAAAAACTACTTCTGAAATTAATAAGTTTTTAGATCCTAATTCATTAAATAATTCCAATCCTCTTACATTGACCAATTTGATTGCTGGAGAGTTAAATATAACAAATTCAGAATATTTAAAATTTGATATGAATTCCACCTTGTCTTATAATAAGGCTATAGGAGGACATGTTATTAATGCATTATTAGGTGTTAATTTAATGGAAACAACGGATAATGGAAATTCTGCAAATTATAGGGGTTTTCCTTCAGGCGATCTTTCATCTCCAAATTACGCTAAAGAAATGGTTGATAAAACTTCTTTTAATGAATCAACTAGCAGAATGGTAGGTTTATTGTCTTCTGTAAATTATTCCTACGTAGATACATATCTTTTAGATATTTCATTTCGTTTAGATGGTTCATCTTCATTCGGTACTGACAAACGTTTTGCTCCATTCTGGTCGTTTGGATTAGGAATCAATTTACATAAATATGATTTTATTAAAGATTTAAAATTAATCAATTTATTGAAGATTAGAGCTTCTTACGGGAGTACAGGTAAATCAAATTTTTCTGCTTATGAAGCTAGAACAACATATAAGATTATGACTAGTGATTGGTATCGTACCGGTTACGGTAGTGTCCTAGAAGCTTTAGGAAATAATAAATTAAAATGGGAAACAACAAATAATTTGGATGTAGGATTTGAATTATCAGTATTAGATAATAGATGCTATGTAAAGGCAAGTTACTATGACAAAAGGACTACGGATTTAATTAGTCCAGTTACAATAAAATCTTCAACTGGTTTTAGACACTATAAAGATAATGTAGGTGAAATGTCAAATAAAGGTTATGAACTTGCACTTAGGGTTGTAGCTTTGAAATCTGATGATTTGAATTTGATTTTTAATTTGAATTTTGCTCATAATAAGAGTGTTCTTGAAAAAATATCTGACTCAATGAAAGATTATAATCGCTCAGTTATTGAAAAATATAAAAATGCAGGTCGATATGATAGAGATATTAGTGTTCCATTTTTGCAATACACTGAGGGAGCTTCTTTAAGTTCTATATACGGAATGAAATCTAATGGAATAAATCCTGCTACTGGAGAGGAAGTATTTGTACTTTCTAATGGTGATTTAACTGATTCTTGGGTGGCTGAAAATCAAGTGGTTATAGGTAACACAGAACCCAAGGGACAGGGTAGTTTTGGGTTTAATCTAGGATATAGGCGTTTTAATTTTTATACTAGTTTTATGTATGAATTTGGAGGAGAAAGATATAATCAAACTTTAGTTGATAAAGTTGAAAATGCTCGAATATATTCTGAAAATGTAGATAAGAGAGTTTTAAAAGATAGGTGGAAAAAACCAGGTGATATTGCTAAATATAAATCAATAGTTATTGGTAGAGATGCGGTTGAAACGACACGTTCGACTTCGAGATTTGTTCAAGACTATAATATGCTAAAACTTAATTCTGTAGAATTAAGTTATGATGTGCCTAGTGAGTTTGTAAAAAAGATGAATATGAGTATGGTACGTTTGACTTTTGGGATGAATGATGTTTTTTGTTTATCTTCAGTTAAACAAGAAAGAGGATTAAGTTATCCTTTTGCAAGATCTATGAATTTTTCACTAAAGATTACTTTTTAAAATCAAAAATTTATAAAAAATGAAAATACTAAAATATATATTAATATCCGTGTTTTTTCTATCTTCTTGTTCAAATTGGTTAGATATTTCTCCTGAAGATGAAGTTGTAGAAGAAAAACTATTCAAAGAGGCAAGTGGATATAGAAATGCATTAAATGGTATCTATAAACAAATAGCTGAACCAAGTTTATATGGGAAAGAAGCAACATGGGGTTTTATGGATGTGCTTGCACAAACTTATAATACTGGTTGGGGAGGTATTCAAACTTATGATAGTTACTATAAAGCTTTGACTTATGATTATGAATTAGATGCTGTAAAACCATATATAGAGTCAATGTGGGAAAATGCTTATAATTCAATTGCAAATTGTAATAATATTATAAAAAATATTTCAAAAGTAGATAAGAGTAAATTTCCTCAAGGTCAATTGGAGATAGATTTAATAAAAGGGGAATCCCTAGGTCTAAGAGCTTTTTTGCATTTTGATATGCTTAGAATGTTTGCACCAGCTCCAATAAATGATGATGGCAAATCGTATATTCCTTATTATAAAAATTATCCCTCTTTAGGAAATGAAAATTTGATAGCAAAAGAAGTTATGTCTAATGTTGTAGCAGACTTGGTTGAAGCACAAACACTTGTTGTTCAATTTGATACAATGGATATACTTCATAAACAATGGTTAAGTGAACGTTGTAGATTTTATGCTTCGTCATCATCTTCTATAAAAACTGCTGAAGATGTCTTTTTTGCTTTTAGAGGTTTTAGAATGAATTATATGGCAATAACGGCAATTTTAGCACGTGCTTATAATTATATGGGAGAATACGAAAAGTCTAAAATAGAAGCTGAAAAAATCATTAATTTACAAGATGATAAAGGAGGTCTTGGTTCGCTTGTTTATTTCACTCCTGCTGAAAAATTAAATAAATCTAAAAAAATGACTTGTGATTTAATTTTCTCTTTATCATACCCAAAATTAGTAGATGCATTTAATCCTTATTGCGACGATATCGATACAGAATTGACTATTAATAATTTTCGAAATTTATTTGATGATGCAGCAGATTATAGGAAAAAATCATTGACATATACCACTAATACTTGGAATTATTATTCAAGTAAATATAAAAACAATAATTTAGGAAATGTTGAAGAATCTATTTTGGATATGATACCAATGATAAGATTAAGTGAAATGTACTATATAATAGCAGAATATTATGCAAATAATGGGAATTTTACTAAAGCAACAGAATATTTAGACGACGTAAGAGAGGGCAGGAATTGTACTAAAGGTGCTTTAAATATAACAGATATGGATTCTTTTAAAATGGAACTTTTAAAAGAAGTTAGAAGAGAATTTTTAGGAGAAGGTCAAGTGTTCTTTTATTATAAAAAATTTAATGAAAAACTTTCAAGGAAAATGAAAGATGAAGCATTTGTTTTTCCATTACCAAAAAGTGAAAAAATTTAATAATCGAAATTGTACGTGTTATGATAAAAAATAAAATAATAATAGTTTTAACTTTATTTATAGGGTTAACTTTTTTGAACTGTAGTAGTTCAAATATAGAAACTTACGATTCTAAAGGGTCTTTATATTTCCCAAAATATGTTCGTTCTTCTAATGCAAATATAAGAATAGATACAATTTTTACTTCTTTTTCTTTTTTTCCTGGAGTGGAAAGAATAGATGTTCCCTTTAA
>Ga0265294_10005965_pt1 | contig 14741 bp, 11 predicted proteins | sample MunlanPumphouse3_FD_192504 | JGI IMG/M metagenome (GOLD analysis project Ga0265294, IMG submission 192504) | Groundwater microbial communities from a municipal landfill in Southern Ontario, Canada - Pumphouse #3 | ecosystem: Environmental > Aquatic > Deep subsurface > Groundwater | place... | reverse complement strand
ACACCACAACAAATCACCGTGAACCAGCGTGCAAACACTTCGCAGGAGAGTGAGGATTACGAATATGGGGATGAAGAGATTTGGGATTGATTGGTAATGTCGAAACAGCATCACGGTGGGACGTTGCATTAATGAGTTATGTTAAAATAGCTGATTATGAACGAATCAGGTCGTCTGTGCCTCCAAATATTGCGTAAAACATCATATTTTTGTAGTTGAAAGTGGATTATTTTTTCAGTGTTTTATTCGTTTATCACAAAATCAATCACAAATCAATGGAAACTGAAACTCAAAAATGTGATGATTGCCCCTTGAGGGCTAAGTATGATCAGAAACCCAAGTCCTTCGCTGGGCGTTTCTGGCGGTGGCACATTAACTTTTGTCCGGGTTGGAAAGCTTACTTCTCCTCCCTGACAGCCGATGAGAAAGCGTTGATCAGGGAAAAGTACCATTACAAAAAGCAGACTGCCTGAGGGCAGTCTGCTTTTAATCGGATCTGAGCACACAATTTATGTTCCTATCTATTGCGTGTTCAGTGCTATGCTGACCGACCATTTGGTGTTCGCTATCCATGAAGTAACCGTTTTGGTTGTCCATCCATTGATCCCTTCCTCCTCCAGCTTGTTACTGAAAGCAGTGAGATAGGTGCCGATGCTGCCATTACTATTAGAGGCCCCAAACCGGTAACTGCCGTCTGATGCGTAAACCTGGATAAAGGGAATATCCTTAAAAGAGAAAGAGGTGGTCTGTCTCCTCTCTAATTCACCCCTGTCTGGATCTCCTGCCCGGTCATTGTACCTGCTGGTGACATTTTGAGCACTTCCAATCAGTATGTTCCGCGATACTGCATCAATCTCGATCCTGATCTCCCATTCCGACTCCACCTTGTCGTAGCTTTCTTTCTTGGAATAACTACTGTTTGAAGTATAGATCACCCTGTCACCGGAATAGCTGGTTGTTCCTGTAGCAGAGGTGATGGGCACCACCGATTCATCGGGGAAGGTAGCGGTGAAGAAACCGCTGTAATTGTTTAATTCATCGATTCTCAGTTTTATCTTTCCGATTGCAAACTCCAGTTTCTCTTCCAGCCGTACGGTCATTGTCACGTCACTCTCCTTGTTGAAAGCGTGATAGTAGACCACGATGAGCGTTTCTCTCTTCTCCTGGAGTGCCTCTACCTCTTCATACTGATAGGAGTCAAAAAATGCATCCACAAAGATGATCTCCCTTTTTTCATTGTAGCGATATAGTTCACAGATCTGTCCTTTGCCGCCATCCATTCCGCCTTCCACCTTGATGGAGAGGGTGATCTTACCATCGGGTAGCTTGTAATCAGGATCGATGCTGATTCGTTCATAGAATGTGGAGTATGGTTTGATACCAATAGGTTCTTTGCTTGTTACCTCATTCATGCTGTTTAATGTCATCTTTTTGCGAGCAATCTCCTGCATTAGATCCTTCACCCCGTTGGCACGGATGTAATCTTTGAGAAAAATCCCATATTCCAGGAAGAGATCCGGAAATGCATCTTCAAATGCATCCATTACCGAAGTCGCACCGGCTTCCTGTTGTTGGTGCAACTTCACTATCTTGTCGTTGCCGTAACGGTTAGCCATCCAGCGGATCAGGCCGGCCATTCCATAGCCGTGCGTACTCTTGTCTTCTTTATCCCACGGTGAGAATCCTTCCAGGGGACAAAACTGGTTCCCATATTGCACGGAGGAGATACCCGCCACGTAAAGGCTTTCCGCCCAAACGGCCACCGCCTCTTCCATCCAGAGAAATTCACCTTCAAAATAGGATTTGGTGACCGTCCATCGGGGGTCGTAGTAGTATTGCGCGAAGTGGGTCATTTCATGCATGATGGTGCGCTTGATCTCCTCTTTCTCTGATAACTTCTGGCTGTTGATTACCATTGAGTTCCATTCACTGCTGTAGCGGGAGGGGATGAAATAGCCGTAGGCATCCGCACCGCTCAGTTTCTTCACCTCCACCTGGATCTGTTTGTTCCGTTTTGCAAAACTGAATCCAATCGCTTCCAGCTGTTTGATGGCTTCCTCCACATGTAGTGCGATATCCCTGCTCTCTTCGTGATAGAAGCGGGGAGCGTATACCACACATTTCTTCTCGGAGGTAATGGCCCTGCTTCCTGAATCATCCGATTCCTGATAGTCTTTTACCAATCCCACGATCAGCTCGCCTGTCTCATCGGAGATTTCTTCAAACGGCTCCAGCTCAGCGTAGTAGAGATCACCCTCTTTCACGCCTTTGATCCAGATGGTGGATACACTCTCCTGCTGTGAACTGATCTCCACACCCGGTGCAGAGAAGCGGAAGTAGACATCTCCCTGGGATATCTCTGTATCGGTTGGCAGCTCTATCCTGAGGGGTTTGGTAAAGTTACGGGGAAGCTTCACCTTGTAGTAGGGGGAGGCCTCAAACTCATTCATCACGGAGCCTTTAGTCTGTGCGGTGATTTCCATGGTGACTGAGGCAGGAAAGGCATCTGACGGGATCACCAGTTTGAACTCCTCCTTGAAGATCGTTCCACCGGTTTTGTCCACATTGAGGTTCTCAGTGGGATCTGTATCGCCGGGATCTGTATCGCCGGGATCATCACCTCCCGGTTTTTCATCATCCGGTGGATTGGTCTTACCTGTTTCTTCCGGTATTTCGATCTTCTCCTCCGGATCAGAGCAATTGTTGACCGAGACCACCAGCAACAACACAAAAAGCACATACAGAAAGTGGCTAATCACATTTTTCATGCTTGATAAGATTTTGTGGAATGGTTCAATAGTTTTGAATTTTGGTACTGTAAAGTAAGGAAAAATTTCACCCAACCGGACTAACAAAAGGTACACAATTCTTTACAAAACGTAAAATAAGCTGCCTGCTGAAGCCTGATGATGAAAAACAGCAGTCAACGGCCGGGATCATTTTCCCTTTAACCAGTTGTTGGGTGTGGTTCCGGTGGCTTTCTTAAAGTTCCTGTAAAAGGTGACTTCATTGGCGAAGCCTGAAAGTTCACTGATCTGCATCAGAGAGTGTGTGTTATCTGGATCTCTCATCAGTGATTGAGCGTAGCTTATCCGATATTGGTTGATATAATCAGAAAAGGAAAGATGTAACTCTTTGTTGATGTAGTTTGAGATGTAGGTACGGTTGCTACCCGTTTTAAGGGCAACATCGGCTATATGCAGATCCTTTTTTCTGAAAAGTTCTTTTACTTCCATTAAGTCGTGTAGTTTTTCTTTCAATAACTCAAAGGATGGCCCGGTACCAAGTAGACTTTCCTCCCGGTTTGCTCCTTCTGTTTCCGCATGAAAGTCGTTTGCCGTGAAATGCTGTTTGAAACCAAAAAAACTTACTGCGAATAGCATGGTGCTGAAAATGAGAGAGGGAATAATCACCAACCACGGCTCATGTAGGAAGAAATCACGTCCCAGCTGATTGGCGGCAGCCGAGAACAGGGCAAACAGGATAAACAGGACAAGTAATTTTCTGATGGGTGAGAGTGTTTTATTCTCAGTGTCGGCATAGAAGTTCGAAACCTCATCCCTGAAGCTGCTCAACTTTTTATAACCATAGTAGGATACCGGTATCAACTGAATAAGAAAAATAATCTTCATCACCGCAATCCGTATCATCTGTCCTTTTTCGGCGAATGAAGCCAGATGATCAGGTCCCTCTTGATTGAAAAAATATTGTTCACTGAAAAGAATGCGCTCCCCTTCAGTCATCAACGCGTAAAAGAATATTGCCATCAGGCTGATGATCACGGAAGGGAGCAACACCCAATAGTTCTTAAGTGTCAATGGTTTGCTGTTGGTCAGCTTCTGGATATAGAGATAATAGAGGGGGTAGACGGCCAGTGAACAGAAGGCATAGATGCTCTCAATGAGGCTGTATAGTGCTACTTGTCGATGAAAGTAGACCGCATGCGAAAAATAAAGGATCGTGCAAACCAGCAGAAAGTAGGTTAATAACCTTTTGGCAGGGTTTGCACCACGATATTCAATCGCAAATAATATCAGCCAGAACAGACAAACCAAAAAAGGTAAACTGGCAAATAGTGTTTGTATCATGCGCCACTCTTATTGAATGCGAATATAGTCAAAATTTCATAAACAGGGCGCAATGCGTGCAAAAAGTCAGATCAGAAACCGAAATCATCAATCACCACTTCATCCACCTTCTCTCTTTCCAGCTCTATTCTGTTTTGTGTTGGCAACCCTTCCACGTAAATCGCCTTAAAGGGAATGGCCGGGCATACGTACTCACATCCGCCACAACCAACACATATCTCAGGCCTGATCTCGGGGATGGTGAGTGCTCCCTTGTAGGGTACCATGTGTACCGCCTGGGTGGGACAGTGTTCTGAGCAGGCACCGCAGCTGGTCTCATCGTAGTACACAATGCAGTTCTCAATGATAAACTGTACCTGTCCCATCTGGGTGTGGTTCTTCTCCTCTTTGGTCAACGGCAGGATGGCACCGGTAGGGCACACATCCCCGCAGATGGTGCAGTCGTAATTGCAGAAACCATGGTCGAAGTAGAGCCGGGGCTGCATCATGCCCCCCAGTCCATATTCCAGGAATGCCGGCTTGATCACATGCGACGGGCACTTGGACACGCAGAGGTGACAGGAGATGCATTTCTCACGCAGGTGATCGAAGGTGGGTACACCGGGAGGAGCGATGGGGATCTCTCTGCTCAGATCCTGCTTGGGCATCAAGCCGTTGGTTGCGCCCTGTGCCAGCAATTTTCCGGCAGCCAGTCCGGTAACCAGTGATGCCGAGAGAAAACGTCGCTTGGATGGATCCTGTGGTTGCGCCTCTTTCAGGTAGGTGAAAGCCGGCACCTCTTGTCTCTTTTTGTTTTTCCAGGGCAGTGCAAAACGGTATTTCATGGCATCGCGGTTGCAGCTCTCGATGCAGTTGAAACAGGTGATGCATCGGCTCTGGTCGATCTCCTTGTTCTTCGCATCAATGCAGGATGCTTTGCATTTCATGCTGCAGAGGCCGCAGGAGTTGCACTTCTCATCATCAAAAGTGATCTGGAAAAAGGCATACTTGCTGATAAAACCGAGGAGGGTACCCACGGGGCAGATGGTGTTGCACCATGTCCTGCCGTTTCGCCAGGCCAGGATGCCGATCACCAACAGCATGGCAAGGGCGATCAGGGTGGAGGAGATACCCAGCGCATAGATGCTCACCCGGTAGAAAGTATAGTTGTCGAAGGAGGTGAAGAGGGTAGCCAGCAGGTTGTTCCCTGCAAGGTAGGCGGGACGGAACAGGTGGGTGACCATCCTGCCGTATGCGCCATAGGGATCCAGGAGGCCCGCGAGAAAGGTGAAGCCAAAGAGGAACGTGACAAGTGTTGCACCCAGTATACTCCAGCGTAGAACGCTCTTGGTTTTGCTGTAGTGATACTTTTTCTTCCTGATTACCCGTTTGGAGAACCATGCCACGATATCCTGGTAGATACCCATGGGGCAGAGGGAGGAGCAGTAGACCCTTCCAAAGAGGAGTGTGAGGATCACCAGTCCGGCAAGGATCACCAGGTTGGCGGCCAGCAGCGCCGGGATAAATTGCAGCTCGGTGAGGAACTGTAGCTGGTCCGGCAGCACCCCCCTGAAATCAAGGAAATAGAGGGTGATCAGGGAGAAGAGGATGAGCGAGGCGATAAGTCTTGTTTTCTTCAGCATAGGGTTGGTATATGACGGTTGATCATCAGTAAATAGGCGACTGAATCCGGGGGAGGGTGCCGGATCCTGTCGCAATCATCGGTGTTGTGTGATCACGCTGCTCCGGTTCAAATACGTACTCTGCGGATCTTCAGTTTGTCGAGGTCCATGGTGCCTAAACCGTGTTCCTGTGCTTTGGCCAGGTGTCCCACCTTCTCAAGCGGCATCTCGCGTGCCTGATTGAAGAAGTTGGCGGCAGCCGTGTCAGCAGCTACGATATCCTGCGAGAGAAAGAGTCCCTTTGAGAGTACCACATCGGAGAGTGAGCGGCCGCGGGGACCGCTGGTCTTCATCAGACGATAGGCATCCACCACATTGAGCACAGGCCGTTTGGCGTAGGTGCAGACATCGGCAATACATTGCTGCAGGTCGTTGGCGTGGAAGTAGCCCCTGTCCCAGACAATACCCATGTAGTTCTTCATCGAGATGGTGAGCTGTGCACCCCCATGATTTTTTAACACGGGGACGTTGATCCACTTGTCGCTATCGACGATTGCCTGGTGGATCTTGGTGGTTTTAAGACTTCTGCCCCTGGGGAGGGAGACCGTTTTGTAATATGACTCTTGGTGAGCCGGCACCACTTTCGCTCCTGCCGCCTTGGCTGCCGCCTCAATGCCGCTATTGCTGTAGCACTTACGCCAGTCGTCACAGGTGTGGTCGAACACCGTGACCTCTGCAGCTCCTGCATCGAAGCACTGCTTGATGATTTCTGTGATCAGCTTGGGGTTTGTGTTGGCAGCCATCTCCACCGGCTGGTCCCATCCGATGTTGGGTTTCACGCAGACTTTGTCGCCTTTGCTGATGAAGTTTTGCATTCCTCCCATCTCGGCGATCGCCTTGCGGAACATTGCATCCGGCTCGCCGCCCATCACTGCCACCAGGTCGTATGCTGTGGCTTGTGCTGATGCGAACGATTGTGTCAGGATGCTCATGGCTTCTGTCTCTTTAACTGTGGTGAGGGCTGCTCCTGTGAGGGCTACCGCTCGTAAGAAATTGCGTCTGTCCATCTGTTTGTCTGTTTTGGTATGATTAGTTATACTGTTTCTGCAGGGCCGATGGATTTGGTTCACCAGCCATTGCAGTGATTATAAACGGAATTGCAAGCCACCGAAAAGTGACCTGCCCGGCATCGGGTAGCCGGCATTGATCTCATATTGCTCATCCAGCAGGTTTTCTCCTTTCAGAAAGAGTTGAATTCCTTCGAGGAGACGATATTGTGCACGGGCGTTCCAAAGCAGGAAATCCTCTTTCGGTGATGTCGGGTTGAGCGTGGTATGGAGGCCTGAAACGACCATCAATCCTGAAGAGAGACTCCACCTATCCTGTGTGAAGGTGCCACCTGCATACAACTTGTGTTTGGGGGCAGCAATGATGGGGTATGCCATATCCAGGTAGCTGTAATTGGCAGAGAGCTGCAGATAAGTTGTAGCCTGCCAGGAGATCTCCGTTTCCACCCCCCTGTTATCCACCTCGCCGCTGTTGCTCCATTTGCCGATTCCCGGCTCCACCTGTTGGATCATGTTGTCTCCCTTGATCCAGAAGAGGTTCAGTCCGAAACGGAGGCGGTAATACGGAATCATCTGAAGCAGCGACAGTTCGTAATTCATCAGCCGTTCCGGCTGCAGATCAGGGTTTTGAGGAGGGAACATGTACATCTCCCGGATGGTGGGGTTGCGGAACCCTTTGCTCATGATTGCCTTCAGCACGGTGGAGGAGGAGGGGGTATAGGTGAGCCCTAACTGAGGGATCCATTCCGACCCGTTTTTCTGGTGGTGGTCCAACCTGAGGCCTGCATTCAGCGTGATCCTGTTGTCAAAAAGAAACTGTCGCAGGTTGAGGTAGCCGGCGGTGGAATGGAGCCGCACATCGGCCAGGGTGACGTTGTTCGATTCATCCGGGAAACGGTTCCACGCCTTTCCGCCAAAGCGGAAATGATCGAAGCCGGCGGTGATCCTGTTACCCGGGAAGAAGGCGTAGGACTGATAGAGGGAAACGCCCGCCATAAAGTCGTCTGAACGGAAACGGTGTTCGAGCGGAATATACGATGCGCTTGCAGGTACCCCGTCGTTGATCTCGTGCGATCCGAAGTTATAGAACAGCTTTACAGCACCGGAGGTGTTGGCGTAGTTATTCTCAATCACGGCTGATCCCACTCCACGGGTGATATCGGCATCATTGTCGAGAATGGGATTGGAAATCTTTCCCGGATTTGAGGAGATGGTACGGGAGAGGTTCAGGTCGAGCGACCCGTTCCAGTGGGATGAGAATTCGTATCCCATCCTCGCGTAGCCGTTCAGCTGCTCAAACTCCATGTCGGGCCTGTGCCCGTCGGAGCGGTTATAGCCGATCCCTGCGTTGCCATAAAACTGTTGCTGTTTCCATCCGGCAGCAGCGTCAGCCGAGAAGCTGTTGAAGCTTCCGTACATCAACCGGGCATTGTTGCGAAAACCCTCTTCACTCTCTTTTTTGGTGATGATGTTGATCACTCCTCCCATGGCGTTGGAACCATAGAGCATGGAGGCGGGGCCTCTTACCACCTCCACCCGCTCGGCCATCATCGATTGATAGCTATCGGCGAGTGGATGTCCCATCAGTCCCATGTACTGGGGATGCCCGTCAATCAGTACCAGCACGCCCGAGGTGGGTGCACCACCGATGCCGCGGATGCTCATGCCGCCTGCCGCCCCGTTGGCTACGCCGTAGCCCATCACACCTCGTTGCGTGATAAAGAGTCCCGGCACCTGCTCAGTAAGCAGTGGCAAGAGGGAGGGTTCTTTTCGTTCCTCAATCTTGTTGTTCCCGATAACGGATACCGTCATGGGCAGTGTGCGCAGGGTAATCCCGGGCATGGAGCCGGTCACGATCAACTCATCCAGCCGCACGGTGTCAACGCCGGCGGGTGTTGCATCATGAGCCGCAGCAAGTGCGACCGATAGGGTTAGGGTGACGAACAGCAGGAACAGTTTTCTCATTGTATCCAGGGAAATTTGAAGCAATCTTCGTCGTAAAGTGCGTAATCAGCTTTTCCGTTTACCGCAAAGGTTTTGATCTCTCGGGCTTCATGCAGCAGGTCGATGGCAAAGCGTACGGTTGCTCCCGTTTTGATGCGGTCTTCTACCAGCAGGATGGTTTTCCCCTTGATGTCGAAATCGATGGGAGAAACAAGCTGGGGCCGTTCGAATCTGGGCTTCTGGGAAGGATCCCGCAGATTGATCCGCAGCAGTTCCATTCGCAGGTTGAGCCGTTGGTTGAGGATGGCTGCGGGAATGATGCCACCGTTTGCGATGGCAACAATCAGGTCGAACTGCTCATGAAAGGTGATCTCACGAAATCGTTGCATCACCTCTTTAAAAGATTTCATCTCACTCATCGACCTACACTTTTCTGACCGCTTTCAGAAGGAAGTAGCCACCAACAAGCTGGATCAGCATCCCCGGCACTCCGATGCGGAAATCCTGCAGAGCTGCATAGAGGCTTCCGCTCATGGCCCACTCCAGACCGGTCCCGATCACCTGATAGGCCAGGATGGTCAAAAGCAGTGCCAGGATTGATACTTTCCCGAAATGCCTGGCAGCCATGGCCGCAGCGATGGCGAGGATCACTGATTTCACGAGGATGGCAGGCAGCACGGCTGCGGGGGGCATGCCAAAGAGCAGGTTGTTGGCCAGCGGTGAGAGCAAGGCTGTCAGTATTCCCACGTGGATGCCGTATTTGTAGGCGGCAATCAGCGTGAAGAAGTAGATGGGCAGGAAGATGAATCCACCCTGCGGGATGAGATGGGCCAGCTGTGGCAGTAACAGGTTGCCGATAACGAAAAGTGCGGCAAAGAGATAGGTCTTACTGTTGCTCAGACTGTAGGAGTAGAGTTGTGTTGTTGTAGACATAATGGTGCTGTTTTTTTGGCTTGATATTTCGTTTGGTTTTGTTTCTACCTGTCGGGAGAGGGTTTCCATCGCAAATATAGGAAAAAAGAATCAAAAAAACAGCATCCTGTTTTAATCGGGATGCTGTTTTTGATTCTTATGAGAAATAATTTCACTCTATTATAGTTCCTTGATCCTGATGTTGCGGAATTTTACTACCGATCCATGACCGAGGAAACCGATATGCCCTTTCTTGTTGAACAGACCGGGGTGATCCTTGCCATCGGCAGTACCGTTTTTAGCAGCCTCACGGATATTCCCGTCGAGGATGGTGGTGCCGTTCAGGATCACTTTGATGTTGTCACCATCGGCAATTACCTCCTGGCTGTTCCATTCTCCGTGTGGCTTGAGGAATCCCCTTTTTGCGGGGATCACCCCATAAACCGAACCGTGATATTGGTATATCTCCAGGTTCTTGTAGATGGGAGCATCATTGTCGAGGATCTGTAGTTCCATACCCTGGTAGGCAGCATCCCCTTCCATCGGTGTACGGATGCCCAGGCCATTGTTTGCACCGGGTGTCAGCATGAACTCGAAACGGAAAACGAAGTCGCCATATTCCTGACTGGTATATAGGTTGCCGCCAAAGCTTTTACTGGGGTAGAGCACGATCTGACCACCTTCCACAGCATAATCCCGCTTGTTGCCGGTCCACTTATCGAGGTGGGTGCCGTCGAAGAGCAGTTCAAATCCTTCGTTCTGCTCATCGACGCTCAGCTTGTAAGGCTCTGGGCGCTCAATCTCTTTGATCATGATGTCGCGGTAGGCAACCCTGCTGCCGTGTGCCTGCAGTTCAATCTGCTCAATGGGGAAGATGGGCTTGCTCCTGTCCCAGTAGTTCTCCAGAATCACATTGTCGGTTACCAGCTCACCGTTCAACCAGACAGTGACTCTTTCACCTACCATACGGATACGGAATGTATTCCATTCACCCACCTTCTGGTCAGCCAGCCTGAGCGGCTTGGAGGGGTTCTGGGTATTGTTGTAGAGCCCGCCTGAACCCACCTGTGCACCGACGTTCACACGTGCAGTGTCCCATATCTGCACCTGGGGCGTTCCGCGCAGGTAGATGCCTGCATCGGGTTCGGGACCTTCGTAGAGCTTCCAGTCGATCAGCATCTCGATGTCACCGTATTGTTTATCAGTACAGAGGTTGTTGTAACCAGTACCATCGAAGAGGATGTTGCCATCCACCACCTTCCAGTCCCTTGCAGCCTCCCTGTCGGCTTTCACCTGAGCTGCAGCCAGTTCTTTCTGGCTCATGGCTGCCCTTTTGATCGGGTTTTCGACCAGCCCTTTCCAACCATCCAGATTTTTACCGTTAAAGATAGAGACAAAGCCTCCTTCTGTCGGGTTCTCAGAGAGGAACTTGGTGATGGACTGGCGTTGGTAACCGGCATCGGGGTTGCTGAGGGTCTCACTCACCTTCTGCAAGATGCGGGTGGTCTCTTCCCCTGCGTAGTCAGAATTGTTGAGGGCGATGGTCATCGCTGCCTGGGCAGCAGCCTCGCTCAGCTGTGGGTCATCCATGAAGGGAGCCGCGAAAAGCATGGCCTGGTATTGTCCTGTTTGTCCCAGTTGCTGTAAGATCCGGTTCTTCTGACTGTTTGTCTGGGCAAACGACATGGTTTCACGCAGGTAAAGGTATTGCACTGCACCGGTCTGGCCCGAACGGGCAATCAGCGCGATCAATGCATCAGACACCTTCGTGAGTTCCTTTTTGTCGGAGCTGCTTCTGGCAATCTGCAACAATGGGTGAATCACCTCAAACGATTTCCAGCCGGTGAGGGCGGTGAGTGCCGATTCCCGGTTTATCCCATCCTCGTTGTGGTAGGCTGTTGTGATCAGCTCCATAGCCTCTTTCGATCCGCTGTTGGCGAGCGCACTGAAGTAAAGGTGCCTGTTTCGCGATTGCTCCATACGTGAGGTGACCAGTGCCAGCTGTTCAGCAGCAGGGAGATGGTTCAGGGCAGCATTGATAGCCTCCTGTAAGGGTGGTGCCAGAGCTGGATCTGCCTGTTCCAGCAGTGTGAACAGGTCGGAGAGGTTTTCGGCGGTGACCACCTCTTTCAGTGTGTTCGCAGCTGCCTGTTTCACCGTTTCATTGTCGGTGAAGAGCTGGTTGTAGACCAGGTTGTACTGACTTTCCATCTTACGGGCAGCGATCAACTGCAGGATGGCATTCTTTCCATCGTTGCTGCTCTCCTCAAACACGGATGCCAGGGTATAGGATATATCACCCGGGAAGGAGGCGAGTGCCTTCCTTGCCAGTGAGACCGTTTCGCTGTCGCTGCTCTTCAACAGGGCTGCCAGTGCGATCAGCGCTTCGTCTCCACCCATGCGGGTGAGTGACTGCAGGGCTGCTTTCTGTACCATCCCATTGGAGGAGCCAGAGAGACGGATGATCTCAGGCAGCAGTTCTTTTCTGTTGTTTTCGGTGGCCCAGTAGATCAGTGCTGTTTGCACTTCGGGTGATTGAGATGTTGCCAGTTCTTTCGTGATCAACTGCATGGACCGGTTATCCTCAATAAAAGTGATGTTCCTGAGAAGTGGCGTCAGGTAGGCGATATCTCCCGTATTAAGGGCATCCTGCAATATTGCTACCTTGCGAAGAGAGGAATGGTCTGCCAGCAAACGGACAGCAGCTACCATCAGATCGCTCTTCTCGTTTTTTCTTGCATGGGATAGTAGTCTGGTTGCTTCTCTTCTGACCAGACCTGGTTCTTCACTGCTGAGCCTCTCCAGAAGGGTGAGGTAGGAGGCTGTGGCATGGCTCTTCTGATAGGTATACCCGGTCGCTGCTGCTGCCCTCTTCAGAGGTTTCAACGATGCCTTGCCACCGGTGCGAGCCAGCGCGTTGAGCAGCGCCTTCTCCATTTCTCCTGTTGGTTTGAAGCGGAGCAGTTCAAGCAGGTTCTTCTCTGCTTCGGGGTAACCGGTTTGTGCCAGCGCATTGATCAGTTGCAAGCGCACTTCTTCACTACCGACGGAGGTGACTGCCTGTAAAAGAGCTTCTGTAGCCTTGTCGCTACCGATCGAAACCAAAGCCTTGGATGCCTCGGAAGAGAGATAGATGTCCGAGAGGAAACCTGCCAGCAAGGGAACCTCCTCATCGCCGGCAATGGTACGCAGGCTCCGTATCAATGTAGCCTTCACCTCGTTGTGAAGTGGTCTGCCAAGTGCTTTGCCGATGGCCGCAGCAGCGATCGTTCGTTGTGCCTTATCGTTTGCGACATGGTGAACCCATCCGCTGATGGCATAATCGAGGGTCTCGTTGCTCTGGCTTCCCGGAGGATTTATCCTACCGATCAGATCCAGTAGTCCTTCTTCACCAGTCGATACCAGTTCTGCAATCACCCGGTTATACTGTTCCTGTGTATCAGCAGGCAACTGAGCCAGGGCATCCGCAATGATGGTTGACTGTGTTCTGCCCTCAGGCAGCTGAGCCTGGATACCGGTACTGATCAACAGGCTCAGGAGAAATATCAAAAATCGTCTCTTTTTCATTTCGTGAAAATTGGTTGTTAAATGGTCCAGGGTGCACGCATCGGTTGTTCAACAAGCCTGTTGGCTTCTGCATCGTTGATAAACTCTTCCTTCACCGGGTCGAACTCGAGGGTTCGGTTCAACTGAAGGGCTACGGCACCCATGTTTACGATGGTACAGGAGCGATGACCGTTCATCTCGTTCAACGCGAATTTCTGGCGGTTGTGGATGGCTCCGAGGAAATCGGTCTGCTGCTCAGCAGGCTCGGGATAGTCGGCCAGCTTCTTCTCCCAGTTGGGGATGTCACATTCGAAGTTTTTGTACACATTCCCATTGGGACCCGAGATATAGGGTGTGTCAGGTTCGCCGTAGTCACCTCCCCAGAGGATGATCTGGCAACCATCGGCATAGGTGTAGGAGATGGAACGCCAGGTGCCTACAGCATCGGGATGTTGTTGAGGTGCGTCGACCTCCACCTTTACGGGACTGGTGTCATCCTTGCCCAGCATGTACTGTACCGGATCGATATAGTGTTGACCCATATCACCGAGACCACCACCATCGTAGTCCCAGTAGCCGCGGAAGGTCTGGTGGACGCGATGTGCATTGTAGGGTTTGTGTGGAGCCGGCCCTAACCACATATCATAATCCAGTTCCTCTGGTATGGGTTGTGGTTCAAGGTGGTTTTTACCCACCCAGTAGAACTTCCAGTCGAAACCGGTATGCTTGCTGATGGTCACCTTCAAAGGCCATCCCAGCATGCCACTATCGATTAGTTTTTTTAATGGTTTCACCGGCGTACCCAACCCGTAGAAGGGATCTTTAAAACGGAACCAGGTGTTGAGCCGGAAGATGTTACCATGCTGTGCAATGGCTTCTCGCACACGCTTTCCTTCACCAATGGTTCGTGTCATTGGTTTTTCACAAAAAATATCTTTCCCCGCCTTGGCGGCTTCCACCGACATGATGCCATGCCAGTGGGGTGGGGTGGCGATATGGACAATATCCACGTTTTTGTCGAGGATCAGGTCACGGAAATCATGATAGAGACTGATTTTGTCTTTTACCATTGAAGCTGCCTGTGAGAGATGATTCTTGTCTACATCACACATGGCAACCACGCGTGTTTTGTCGTAGGGAATATGGCCGCGGCCCATTCCTCCCACGCCGATGATCCCTTTGGTCAGTTCATCGCTCGGAGCAAGCATGCCATTCCCCAGTACATTGCGGGGAACGATGGTCAGCAAGGTCACTCCACCGAGTGTTTTTAAGAAATGTCTTCTGGTGGTCATTAGTAAAATATTTAATTAAAAAGATCGTTTCAATAAATGAATTTGTAAAAATACTCATTTATTTGGAAGTAAAAAACAGTTTTGATGGATGATCCGGACCCAACATACAATTTTTCTTCCGGATCACATTGTAATCTGTTCCAGTTAATGAAAAATGAACAGAGGTCACTGATTATCTCCTCCGGTGACGGCTCAATATTTGAATGGCTTGCCCCCGGCAATCACCTGCTTCATCTCTTTGTCAAAAGTGGCGCGTTGCCCGGTGCGTAGGGCTGCCGTTACCATGATGTC
>Ga0265294_10005964_pt1 | contig 14745 bp, 13 predicted proteins | sample MunlanPumphouse3_FD_192504 | JGI IMG/M metagenome (GOLD analysis project Ga0265294, IMG submission 192504) | Groundwater microbial communities from a municipal landfill in Southern Ontario, Canada - Pumphouse #3 | ecosystem: Environmental > Aquatic > Deep subsurface > Groundwater | place... | reverse complement strand
GACGCTTACTATCGTAAGCGTCAAATATCCCGGATCTCTGGACGTTATCCAGGTCCGGGATATTTGACGCTTACTTAAGAAGTTTGCGTTCTTTGACTAGAATAAAATAATGATTATTTATTGTACTGACAACTAGCTTTTGGTATGCCAATGGTGTAAAATTATACAATATGCTATTGGGAGGTAATAATAGTGGAAGATAAACCGTTATCACTTCAAGTCTATGAGGCAATAAAAAAAGATATAGTTTCTTTAAAATATCCTCCGGGTTCATATCTTAGGGAGAGAGAATTGGCAGAAAGTTTAGGTGTAAGCAGGACGCCGGTGAGAGAGGCCATACAAAGGCTTTCTCAGGAATTCTGGATAATTTCCGGTGATGGTAAAAAAATGCAGGTAAGGCCGGTAACTGCAGCAGATGTTCGTGAGATAATCCAGATACGAAATATCATAGAATTTTCAGCTATTGACTGGCTAGTCACAGAAGGAGAGCCCAGGGTCGTTGCCGGACAGCTTGATTCGATTTTGAACGAAATGAAGAAAACCACAGAACAATATGTCTTCACAAGCCTGGATCTCAGTTCGCACAGCCTGATAATTAAAAGTATGCAAAATGAAAGGCTGATAAGGTTCTGGGCCACGATCCAGGAGGAAGTTGTCAGGATGGGCCTAATGGCATTAAGGGGTGAATATAGGTTTAAGGAAGTAATACAGGAGCACGAAATTCTAGTAAATGCACTATGGAAAAAGGATCCTGAAGAAGTTAAGGCATCAATGAAAAATCACCTTGAAAAAAGTTTTGCTTCACTTCTTGCACATCTAGATATACCTGATGGGGCAGATAATAGCAAATCCAAAGCTTATACAGGCAGGTAGGAGTTTTTTTAATTATGGTATGCCATTTTAGACAAACAATTACTATTTAAGTAAAAGCACTTATTTTGTTTATTTTATAACAATATTTAAAAAAAATTATTGGGCGGCGAGTAATTTTAAAAAATTATTCGCCGCTTTGATTTTTTGTAAAATTCGGGCTTGACAACCTTGTATCCAATTGAGATAATCGGCATACCAAATAGAATGTTGGATGTCATACTTATTATGGCATAATGACAAGTAAGTGTTTTTACTTATTATGATCAAATATTAGATGGGGAGAGTGCGGTGCCAATGAAGTTTTGTGTAAAGGGTAAGGATGGCAGTGAAAAAGTTATTGACTATATACCGGTACATATTATTAATGCCGGATATACAGGAAGAGACCAGGATGCAGTTCAGGCCCACATAGATGAGCTTAAAGAGGAGGGGATTCCTGCTCCTGATAAAACGCCGGTGTATTTTACAAAGTTTGAAGAAAGGATAACACAGGACAACTCGTTTGAAGTCCTTGACGAAACTGACCATTCAGGGGAGGCAGAGTTTGCCCTTCTTTTTGATAAAGGGGAAATATATGTAGGTGCCGGCAGCGATCATACGGACAGAAAGCTTGAAACAGTTGATATCCCCAAAGCCAAGCAGATATACCCGAATACGATCAGCAGGGATCTCTGGAAACTTTCTGATGTTGTTGACCACTGGGATGACATAATAATCCGCAGCTGGATCAAGGTAGATGGAGTAAGAACACTCTTTCAGGAAGCAGCGCTCACTGCTATGCTTGATGCAAATGACATTATAGATCGTGTAAAAAAACTTCTTGTTTATCCCGAAGATACTCAGGGCCTTGTTGTTTATTCCGGGACTGTGGCTTCGATCATTAAATCAGAATACAGCCCATACTTTGAAGTCGAGCTGGAAGATCCGGTCCTTGGCAGAAAACTGCGTAATTATTATGAACTGAAACCAAAGTCATCCTGGTACAAAGGTGACTAGACAATACATTGTTCTAATAGTCGTTTGAAGCAGATTACTATAATTAATTTAAATTTTTAAGGAGGTTATACAATAATGGCAAAACAGGAATATGAAATTTGTGATGTTGATCTTTATGGAGAATGGCGTCTGGTAGAGGGCGGTTACAATGGTACTATGGAGAAAGTTCTTTCTTATGACCCCGAGACCGGAAACTACACAAGGCTCCTGAAGTTCCCCCCCCAGACCAAAGTTCCGGACCTTCTTTCCCATGATTTCTGCGAGGAAGTCTACATACTTGAAGGTTTTCTTAAAGACGAGAAGAAAGATATTACTATGAAGGCAGGATATTATGGAAGCCGTTTGCCGGAAATGAAACATGGTCCCTATGATATCCCCCTTGGATGTGTAACCATGGAGATCCGCTACCAGGATCCCTCGAAGCCCATTGATCCTGAGTGCACTCTTTTGAAGAATAAACTGGGAGCTCCCAGATAAATAAATCATGAATTTGTGTTGGAAGAAAAATGGCTGGATGAGTGTTTTTCTTCCATTTTTTTAAAAATCAGGAGGTAAAAAATAATGAAGCCAAATCTTGCCGTAGAGTACTGCGGAGTTAAATTTAAAAATCCCATGGTTATCGCATCTGCTTCGCCGAGTAAAAACGGTGAATACATGAAGCGCTGTGCAGATTCAGGAGCAGGCGGAGTCATCGCAAAAACTTTCAGCCCTGAACCCCTGGCACAGAAGTATGTGTCCCCCCGTTTTACAGTCCTGAATAAAAAAGGCTGGCCTCACAGTTATTCGAACTATTCCTGCGAATTCTTGGCAACCTACAACACTGAAGAATGGATGCAGGAGATGAAGATCGCAAAGGCTGCCTGTGATGAGAGAGACTGTACACTGGTAGGAAGCATTTCAGGGAACTCAAAAGAGAGTTGGACAGAACTCGCAAAAAGAATGGAAGACATAGGACTGCCAATGCTTGAGCTGAATTTTGGCTGTCCGCACCCAAAGGATCTCGGATACAAGAGTGGTCAGGAATTAGGAAACTCCCCCGAGGCGGCAGCAGAAGTAACCAGGATAGTCTGTGAAAGTGTAAATATCCCTGTCTTTGTAAAACTGACAAGTGAAGCAGTTAATATCGTAGATGTTGCGGGTCTGTGTAAAGCTTCAGGAGCGGCAGGTTTTACAGTTGTCAACAGATTCTCTGCACTGGATGTAGACATAGAAACGGGACGCCCCCTTCTTCACGGGGGATTTGCCGGAGTGGGAGGTCCCTGGATGAGACCTATCACGCTTAAATGGATAGCAAAAATAGCAGAAGCACACGGAATGCCTATTTCTGCCACAAATGGCATATTCAGCTGGGAAGATGTGATCAAGTGCATCATGTGCGGAGCTACCACAGTCCAGACTTGTACAGCTATCATGTATGGCCCTAAACAGTTTGGCGAGGTTAAGGTTTTCCTTGACGGAGTAGAAAAATATCTTGTTGATCACAACATTGATGACATTAATAAACTGAGAGGCATTACGCTTCCTCAGATCATTTCATGGGATAAGGTCGACCGCGACCACACTGCGATCAGCAGGGTCGTAGAAGATAAGTGCATAGGCTGTGGACTCTGCCCCAGCTGGTGCTTCTATGACGCGATCAAGATGGTCGAAAAAGATGGTAAAAAGAAAGCACTTATCGATCCCAATAAATGCGATGGCTGCGGACTTTGCCCCGCCCTTTGTCCAAAGGATGCAATAGTTATGGAGGGTGAAGTTCCAATATACCTTGGTGATTTTAGGTAGGGGAATGATTGTAATGATGCGTAAATTTGAATTGTTCACAACAATAACGGCTGTATTCTTTTTAGTAATTGCTGTAGTATTAGTTGCTTTCAATGTAATTGGTAGGTATGTATTTAATTATGGAGCTCCTTGGTGTGAAGAAGTCATACGTTATTCTGTGATTTTTGCAACTTTTTTTGGACTTAGTCTTGCAATTGCTAAAAACCAAAGTATGAAAATTGATATATTGTTACAAATAACAAAAAAAAAGACCAGATATTTTATTAATATTTTTGGAGTTTTAATAGAATTTGTGGTTTTGTGGTTTTTAGTTTATTTTTCATATTTACTTGTTTCTGAGGCCATAGAAACTGGCCAAATTACGCCATCTACAGACTATCCAATATATATAGCTTACTTTATTGTGGCTCTAGGCGTATTGTTTTGTGCAATAAGGTCAATTGAAGCATTGATAAATGCTTTAAGAGAGAAGGTGGAATAATGGAAATGGCGGTAGTGCTATTTGCAACGCTTTTTTTGCTCCTTCTTTTAAGTGCTCCAATATATATTGCGTTGACAGCATCATCTCTAATTACTATGTTTATTTTTGGTGATTATAGTTTATCTGCCGTTATGCAAAGAATTTTTGGCGGGATGGATAAATTCGCACTAATGTCTCTGCCTTTTTATGTAATGGCTGCAGATATCATGACAATTGGGGGTATGTCTAGGAGAATTGTAGACTTTGTCAATGTGCTAATGGGAAATTTTAGAGGAAGTCTTGCAATTGTTACACAAGGTGCGTGTATGTTTTTTGGAGCCCTCTCTGGCTCTAGTCCAGCGACTGTTGTTGCAATAGGCTCGATGATGTATCCAAGGATGACGGAAGATGAGGGTTATTCTAAGAATTTTAGTACAGGTCTAATTACTTCTTCAGGAGCAGTTGCACTACTGATACCTCCAAGCATAACATTTATTGTTTATGGTGCAACAACGGGTGTTTCTGTAGCGGCGTTGTTTGCTGGTGGTTTGGGGGCTGGACTTGTTTTTGGTGGTTCGATTATGCTTTACAGTTACTATTACGCAATAAATAACAACATTGTGGTTAAAGAGAAACCGTCTACTAAAGAACTTATAAAAGCAGCAAAGGACGCTTCTTGGGCTCTAGGTGTACCAATAATTATTGTGGGTGGGATATCAGCAGGAGTATTTACACCGACTGAGGCAGCAGGTTTTTCAGTTGTCTACGCTTTGCTTGTGTGCATGTTTATTTATAAAGAATTAACATTAAAATCACTGTATAGTGCATTGATAAGTTCATCCGTCACAATAGGGCAATTAATGATTCTATTGGGTACTGCAGGGTTGTTTGGGTGGGTTCTAACTATTTCTTTTTTTCCTCAAATCCTTACTGAAACCATAGTTTCAACGATAACATCCAAATATACAATGTTGTTTATTGTAAATATTGTATTTCTGATTGCCGGAATGTTTATAGATGCTGGCGCTGCAGTAATGATTTTGGCACCTTTGGTTTATCTTCCTATGCTAAAACTAGGTGTTGACCCAGTACACCTAGGAGTGGTTATGGTAACAAATTTATCAATTGGAATGTTTACCCCTCCGTTTGGTTTAAATCTATTTGTTGCTCGAAGTGTTACTGGGCTCCCTTTGGGTAAAATTTACAGATCTGTATTGCCGTTCATTTGGATTAGTCTAGGTGCTCTAGCAATAATTACATATGTTCCATGGATATCCATGTTTTTTGTTAATATGATGGGTTAAATATTGAATGCTAGTTTATGGTTTTTGTGTTAGACGTCGAAGCTCTCGACTAACAAATAAAGGAGGAAAAGATATGAAAAGGAACTCTATTCTCACATTAATATTTGTTTTGAGTATGATGGTAATTATCACACCTCAAGCATCCGACGGAGCAACCATGAAAGTTAAACATGCTATAACTGTAAACATGGACGATTCTGGTGGATTGGCTGCAGCGACAATGAGAGATAACATCAGTAAATGGTCAAATGGCAAGATGGAACTGCAAATATTCCCAGGAAGCCAGCTAGGAGGAATGAGAGAACATTATGAAGCGTGCCAAAGTGGTGCTATTGAGACAGTTTATGTTGCAGCTTCAGCCGCTTCGAAGTTTGTTCCAGAAATCGGCGTTTTAGATTTACCTTTTTTATTCCCTACAGATTATGACAAGGCCTGGAAAGTAATCGATGGTGATTTAACAAAGATTTTGTCTGAAAAGCTTGCAAAACAAAATTTTATTCTTTTAGGTATTGCACCATACGGTTATAAAAGTCTCCACACTTCGTCGAAACAGATCAAGTCACTAAACGACATCAAAGGGCTAAAGATCAGAATTATGCCGTCAAAGACTTTGGAGCTTACTTATAAGGCTTGGGCCGCTAACCCTACACCGGTTGAGTTTAGCGAGTTATACGTTGCTCTTCAGCAAAAGGTTGTAGATGGTGGTGAAAATGGACTTTCTGTAATTAAGGCTCAAAAATTCAACGAAGTACAACAGTACTTGACAGTTTCAAAACACGGTCTGTTTATGGGATTATTTGTTGCAAATAAAAAATGGTTTGATAAATTGCCAGAAGAAGAGCGCAATATTATTGTAAAAGCTGCGAAAACAAACATAGCTCAACAAAGAAAGTTTGTTGCAGAAGAAGATGAAAAAATAATTAAATTTCTTGGAGAAAATGGTATGACAGTTCATAGATTAAATGCAGAAGAAACTTCTGAATTCCAAAAAGCATCTCTTCCAGTGCACGAGGATTTTGCTGCCATCTCATCAGGTAATAAGCAAGTTCTTGAGGCAGTTAATAAAACAAAAAAAGCACTGGGATACTAGTATCTTAACCGTGAATACGGCGCGATGTTTTAAATATCGCGCTGTATTTTCATTTTAAATCATGATAAAAAGGAGAAGTAAAATGAAGGTTTCTTCGGTCCAGCTTGAAATAAAAGATGAACGAAATAAGCAGGAAATGATAAGCCATGTACTCACTATGATGGATAAGTGCAAAGGTGATGATCTTATTATTCTTCCTGAACTATGGAACGTAGGGTTCTTTAACTATGATAATTATAAAAACTACGCTGAAGCAATTGACGGAGAGACAGCTTCAGCTATCTCAGCAAAAGCACGTGAGCTTGGAGCATATGTTTTTTCAGGCAGTTTCGTGGAAAAGCAGGGTGATAAATATTACAACGCAAGCGTCCTTTTCGACAGGGAAGGGAAAAACATTGGTGAGTATAGAAAGATACACCTTTTTACCTATAAATGTAGGGAGCCCGAGATCCTGACACCGGGAGACAAGCTGACGGTCGTAGACACAGAGTTTGGAAAGATTGGTCTTGCTACCTGCTATGATTTGAGATTTCCGGAACTTTTCAGAAAGATGACCGTTGAAATGGGAGCAGAATTTTTTCTTATTACATCCGGATGGCCATATCCCAGACTAGAAGCTTGGAATGTGCTTAACCAGGCAAGAGCTCTTGAGAACACATGTTATCTTATTTCATGCAACGCAGCAGGGGTAAACAAAGGCATAAGGCTGGCAGGGCACAGCCAGATAGTGGACCCATGGGGGAATGTCCTTGCAGGAACAGGTTACGAAGAAGCAATAGTAAGAGCGGAAATATCCAGAGAAGACCTTTGTCGAATCAGAAAAGAGTTCCCTGTGCTTAAAGATCGTAAGTTATAGAAAAATAAAAATTTTAAAAAATATGACTACTTAATGAAAATTAAGTAGTCATATTTTGGGTTTTTAATGTGTTCATTTTAAGACAAATCTTAACCCCATTTCCTACGTTTGGAGTGTTAGTAATGTATGATAATCAGGTTCGATTGTTCTCTCCCGCTTTTTTTAGACTTTTTATTCCTTTCGGACTTGGGTATTTTATGTCAGTTCTTATAGGTAGCGCCAACGCTATAATGTCGCCCATACTTGTCAATACATTTTCACTTTCTCCCGCAGATTTGGGTTTGATGACTTCTATATACCTAATATCATTTGGAGTTGCTCAATTTCCGTTAGGAGTGTTGCTTGATAGATATGGAGCGAGAAGGACATTGGCATTTTCTCTCTTATTTGCAGTAGTAGGAACTTTAGTTTTTGCAAAATCAAATAACTTTTATCATTTAATAATATCACGGTCGCTTCAAGGTGCCGGATTGTCATGCGCTTTGATGGCCGCATTTAAAGCATATTCAGAATATCTTTTGCCAGAAAAAATACCGCTTGTTTATAGTATGCAATGCTTATTCGGGGGAATAGGCGGAATGTTTGCAACCCAACCAATATCTCTTGTTTTAAAATTTATAAATTGGCGCGATTTATTTGTTATTATAGCATTTTTAGTTTTTGTAGTAATAATATGTGTTTGGTTTTTACCACCATATAAACAAAGTTTTATAAAATATAATCAAGTATCTTTTGGGATTCAATTGCAAACAATGTTTGGATTTATCAAAGACCAGAGATTTTGGAAGATTGCTCCTATCGCAATAACAGGTGATAGTATAATGTTTGCTTATCTCTATTTATGGATTGGACCATGGATGAAAGATGTTGCTTTGTTGGATAGTAATTTAGCATCAATATATATGTTGTTTGCATTTGCAGGAGCGGCATTGGGTTATTTTACAAATGGGTTTTTACTAAACTGTTTTCAAAGGACGAATTTAGTATCGGGGGAGACACTATACCTAATTTCAGGAGTACTGCTTTCATTTTTTTTATTATTAATTGCTATGATGAGCCCTAAATTTTCATTATATTTATGGCCAATTGTAATGTTTTTGTCGACGATGACAATGATTTCTTTTTCTTTGTTAAATAGATATTTTACGATATTTGAGGTAGGAAGAGTAATGTCATTGTTAAATTTTATGATATTTTTTACGTCTTTTTTAATGCAATGGTTTATTGGGTTAGTGTTAAATAAATATCCTGTTATTGATGGTCGTTTTTCTTCAGTGGGTTATAAAGAAAGTCTTTTGTATATTGTTGTATTAAATATCATTGCTGACATATATGTATATAAAAAATCTAAAGTTTAAAATCTTTAAATGTATATTTCTAGAATCTACAAATTAAAAAAATATTTAATTGTTAAATGTAAAAAATTGTGATTATCAGGTTTAAAAATGAATTATTGAGAAAATATACTGGCAGGTACTGGTTGTAAAGAAATGGTAGAGAGCACAAAGATATCAAGGGAAGAACTTCTTCGAGTCAGAAAAGAGTTCCCCGTGCTTAAAGATCGTAGGCTATAATACTGAAGGCCTATTATAAATGAAAATATGCGGCCGCTTCTGTTTGTTATTGGCGGCTGTTTTTATGGATTTCTATTCAGGGCCTTCAGAAAAAATTAAAAGCAGTGGTTATAATGTTAAAGATTTGATACTTTTGTTTGGGGTGTTTGTATTGCACGATAAAGAAGTTTCACTGCTCTCTCCTTTATTTTTAAGGCTTTTTATCCCGTTTGGTCTGGGTTATTTTATATCAGTCCTGCTGGGCAGCGGCAACGCTATTATGTCTCCCATACTTGTGGAAACATTTTCGCTCTCTCCTTCTGATCTGGGATTCATGACTTCTATATATCTAATATCTTTCGGATTGGCGCAATTTCCTCTGGGTGTTCTTTTGGACCGTTACGGCGCAAGAAAAACTTTAGCTCCATTCATGCTCTTTGCTGTGGCCGGCGCTGTAGTATTTGCTCTATCTCAGAATATTGGCCACCTCATATTATCCAGGGCCCTTACCGGGATAGGCCTTTCCGGATGCCTGATGGCCGCATTCAAGGCATATTCAGACTGGCTTCCCTCCGAACGCCTTCCTCTCGTCTTCAGTCTTGAATGCCTTACAGGCGGGATAGGAGGGATGGTCGCAACGAAACCGATAGGATATGCCATAAGTCTTTTCTCGTGGAGATATACTTTTTTATTTCTCGCACTAATTACGTTTCTGATATGCTTGTCAATATGGTTTGTCACTCCAAGAAACGGGCATACCGCTACCGGCAGTAAGATCACGTTTGCCAGACAACTAAAAGAGATGGTCTCATTTTTCATGGACCCCCGATTTTGGTTCGTAGCCCCTGTAGTTGTAGCCGCACAGAGCGTGATGTTTGCATACCTTTACCTTTGGGTCGGTCCCTGGATGAGGGATGTCGCTCTGATGGAGAGCGCCGAGTCGGGCACATTCATGATGTATGCCTTTACAGGAGCTGCTGCCGGGTATTTCCTGAACGGCATACTTGCTGACCTTTTCATGAAAAAGGGCTGGCTTTCATGGGAAAAGATGTATTTGTATTCCGGAGTCCTCTTAACACTGATCCTTGCTTTTATAGCCGTTGAAAACGGAAGGGCTTCTGCGATCCTATGGGGGCTCGTTATGTTCCTGTCCACAATGACCATGATCTCCTTTCCCCTCATGAGAAAGCTTTACGCGAGCAGTGAAGTGGGCAGGGCACTCTCACTTCTAAATTTCACGATTTTTCTCATGTCATTCATATTTCAGTGGTTCATTGGTGTAGTTCTTGATTTTTATCCTGTTGTCGATGGACGCTTCTCGGCACAGGGTTATCAGACAAGTCTTGCTGTTATCGTTCTCCTCAATATGGCTGCTGTTATCCACCTGTACTTTGAACTTAGAAAACGCCGTATAATATAATCAATTTTCTCATTAAGCCTGATCGGAATTCTTTTTTGCTTTCCCATCTCGATCCCGTTGTGCGATCAAATGCATGCGGGAATTATGGGATATAGTTTTGCTGTCTGACAGAAGTCATAAAGGAGGAGCAACATGTGCAAAAAATATGGAATAGAAGCTTCGGAGATAACGCAATTGGTTTATGACTTATCACTTAAGGCGAACAGGATCCTGCCCGAAGGTCTTAAAAAAATTATAAGTACCGCAAGTGACAGAGAAAAGATGCCTCTTGCAAGGCAGGCTTTCTCAGATATTCTTGAAAACGCAAAACTGGCAGAAGAAAAAAGCCTGCCAATATGTCAGGACTGCGGTCTTGCCGTTGTTTTTGTCGAGATAGGACAGGATCTCTGCGTAAAAGGCGGCAGCATAGAAGATGCGATAAACGAAGGTGTCCGAAGGGCATACATTGACGGCTGCCTCCGCAAATCAGTCGTAAAAGACCCTCTCTTCAGAAGGGAAAACAGCGGAGACAACACACCTGCTGTCATACACTGGAAGGTTTCCACCGGCGGTGACGTCAAAATAACAGTGAGCCCTAAGGGCATGGGCAGCGAAAATATGAGCAGGATATACATGCTTAAGCCTGCAGACGGAGCAGAGGGCGTCATAAGGTCAGTAGTTGAGACAGTGAAGATAGCAGGACCCAATCCATGTCCGCCCATAGTCCTTGGCATCGGGATAGGAGGCAACTTTGAAACAGTTGCTTTTGCAGCCAAAAAAGCGCTTCTGAAGCCGGAAGGTGTCAGGCATAACATTCCTGAGTATGCGGAGATGGAAAGGCAGATTTTAGAGAGAGTCAATGCACTTGGGATCGGCCCGGGAGGATACGGCGGAATGACGACTGTTCTTGACGTTCACATTGAAACATTGCCCACTCATATAGCAGGCATGCCTGTTGCTGTTAATATCTGCTGCCACGCGCTGCGGCACGCGGAAGGAACGATTGAGGGGAGGCTCTTAGATGATTAAGCAACTTAATACACCGTTGTCGGAAGAAGATGTGGCCGAACTCAGGGCAGGCGACATAGTCACCCTGTCCGGCAGTATTCTGATCGCGCGCGACGCAGCCCATAAAAGGCTCATTGAGAGCATCTCTTCAGGTGAAAAAGAACCCTTTCCCATAAAAGATGAGATCATTTTTTACGCAGGACCTGCTCCGACACCCCCCGGTGAAGTTATAGGTCCGATCGGACCGACGACCAGCGGAAGGATGGATCCTTACACTCCTTTTCTCCTTGAGAGAGGGCTAAGAGGGATGATCGGCAAAGGAAAAAGAAGTCCTGAAGTCATGGAGGCCATAAAAAGGCACTGTGCCGTATATTTCGGAGCGACCGGAGGCACCGCGGTGCTTCTCTCCCGCTCTGTGGTATCTGTTGAAATGGTTGCCTATGAAGAGTTAGGCCCCGAGGCAGTCCAGCGACTTGAGATTGACAAGATGCCACTGGTGGTGCTTGCTGACTGTCACGGCGGAGATATATATGTGTCCGGGCCAGAAGCGGCAGTGAAACTGCTCCAGACCGATATCTGAAGATAGGATCAAAGAAAATTTGCATGAATTATAGTAATATGGTTAAATGAAAAATGTATATTAATACACTTAAATAATATAATAATTTCAATCTAATATTTCTGAATGTCAATAATTCAGAAGTGTTTGTAAGGAAAAATCTATATTGACATTTAATTATAACGTTTTTACTGGTCCGTACCAGTGAAATAAATAAGAAAACAATTTTTACCGTTGTGTTTATCTTCTATGTTTGGTAAAATTGCGTAGCCGTGCTTGCTGAGATAAAATTTTTCTTATTTATTAATCATTTCATCTTCATGCACGGAAAAATATTACGGAGGTGCTTTTTGTATGACAAAGACAGCAAGATTCTTTATCGTAATGGCGATGATCCTCGTATTCGCCGGAGCCGCATCAGCAGCAACATTCATCAACATCGGGACCGGATCGACAGGCGGAACATATTATCCGGTCGGAGCAGGCATGGCAAAAGTTTGGAACAGCGCTATCCCTGGAATGAAGGCAAATGCGCAGTCAACCGGCGGAACAGCACAGAACCTTGCTCTCCTTGGCAAGGGTGAAGCAGAAGTTATTTTTGCAGATGGTCTCTATTTCTTTGCGTATGAGGGCAAGGGAACATTTGAAGGCAAGCCTATGAAGGAACTTCGCGGACTTGTCCCCCTTTACGCTGAACCCATTCACTTCCTCGTAGCAAAGGGCAGCAACATCAAATCGATCAAGGACCTTAAGGGAAAGAGAGTCTCTGTCGGAGCAGTCGGAAGCGGAACTGAAGTAACAGTTCGCACACTTCTCAAAGTCGCAGGAATTGACCCCGATAAGGACATCAGAGCCGAGAATCTCGGACTGTCAGACACAGCCGGAGCATTTGCTGACAAGAACATCGACGCAGCACTTACAGTCGGTGCGCTCGGCATCGCTGGAGTTGTTGAGATCACGACTCTCGGCACAGCAGAATTCCGTGACATCCCGGACGACATAGTTGCGAAGCTCGGCAAAGAGCTTCCCTACTACCTGCCCTTCGATATCCCGGCAAACACCTACAAGGACCAGACAAAGCCCGTTAAGGCCATGGCAAGCTGGAACGTTCTCATCACCACAGAAAAACTTGGTGAAGAGGATGCTTACAAAATGACTAAGGCTCTCTACGAGCACAAGCAGGACATCCTCAACATTTCAACAAGACTTGCTTCCATGTCACCCGAGAACCTTAAGTACGTCCAGGTCCCCCTTCACAAGGGAGCAGAGAAGTACTACAAGGAGATCGGCGCTGTTAAGTAAGTAAATCGCAATATAGTTTTTTATAGTGGGGGCAGACAAATGCCCCCACAGTATTTTTAAGCAGGAGGCAGTATTTATGAGCGACGATATTATCAAGAACAATGGTGAGAAACACAACATCCTTGACGAAGTTTCGATTGATGAATCACAGGTAAATGAACTGATAGAAAAATATGATGCTGAAAGCCGTTACAGAAGGCTGACCGGCATCCAGGGCAAATTTATCACCGCATGGCTTTGCTGTATGTCACTCTTCCATCTTTACACTGCTGGTATAGCGTCAATGCCCATAACTATACAGAGGGCTGTGCACCTTACATTCGCAATAGTTGCAGTCTACATCCTATTTCCAGCAAGAAGAAAAGGATCGAAAACATCTACTCCGCTCTATGACTGGATACTTGCAGCCATAGCCGGGGGAGTTATTGGATACATAATATTCTTCTTCAACGAGATCGCCCGCCGTGGCGCAGAGCCTCTTCCTCATGAGATCTGGCTTGGCATAGCGGCAATCATACTCGTTCTGGAAGCCGGCCGCAGGGTCGTTGGAAACGTGCTTCCGTGTATGAGTCTGGTATTCCTTGCGTACTGCTACTTCGGATATCTTGCCCCCGGAATGTTCCAGATAAGGGGATATTCGGTAAGCAGGATCATCCAGCACATGTACCTTACCCCGGAAGGCATATTCGGACTGGCTCTGGGAGTATCAGCCACATTCGTTATCGTCTTCATAATCTTCGGTGCTTTTCTTTCCCAGAGCGGCGGAGCAAGGTTTTTTAATGAACTTGCACTTGCAATAGCAGGCGGCAAACCCGGTGGCCCCGCCAAGGTCGCGGTGGTTGCATCGGGACTTCTTGGAACGATCAACGGCTCTTCCGTTGCCAACGTTGCAACAACAGGCACCTTCACGATCCCTCTCATGAAGAAGGTCGGATACCAACCACACTACGCAGGTGCGGTCGAAGCCTGTGCATCGACCGGTGGACAGCTCATGCCGCCTATTATGGGCGCAGGCGCGTTCATCATGAGCGAATTCTTAGGTATCTCTTACCTTTCCATTGCTGCAGCGGCAATAATTCCGGCGTTGGTCTATTACACAGCTATTTTCACAAACGTCCATGTACGAGCCAGAAAACAGAAGCTCCAGGGACTTCCCAAGGACCAGCTTCCTGTCCTCAGGGAGGTAATGAGAACTGATGGCCATCTTCTGATCCCGGTCATAGTAATAATAGCGACACTTCTAATGAAGTACACACCGCTTCGCGCCGGGTTCATAGGTGTCGTGTCGGTAATAATAGTAAGTTCACTGAAGCAGAAGACCAGAATGAGCATCCGTGATCTCATCAAAGCACTGGAAGAGGGAGCAAGGGGAGCTCTTGGAGTTGCTCTTGCGTGTGCCCTCGTAGGATTCATTGTAGGGACATCTTCGCTCACATCACTGGGGCTGACGATCTCCAACAACATAATCGACATATCGGGAGGCAACCTGCTCCTGACTTTGATGATGGCGATGGTTGCATGCGTAGTGCTTGGGATGGGTCTTCCGACGACTGCAAACTACAT
>Ga0265294_10005963_pt1 | contig 14747 bp, 11 predicted proteins | sample MunlanPumphouse3_FD_192504 | JGI IMG/M metagenome (GOLD analysis project Ga0265294, IMG submission 192504) | Groundwater microbial communities from a municipal landfill in Southern Ontario, Canada - Pumphouse #3 | ecosystem: Environmental > Aquatic > Deep subsurface > Groundwater | place... | reverse complement strand
TTGATCAAATGTTTGCGCAATATCAAGCTCATATCCATACTTTTGCATAAACTCTTTTTGATACTGTTCATTATTCACGATGTCCTTTCTTGTCAACCATACATAAACATTACTGTTGATAGGGAGACCTCTATATTCACCATTCCAAAAGGAACCTTCAGCAACACCTGGTATCAAATCTCTTTCAAGATCTATCTTAGGATATACTTTACCTTCTGGCCACGCAGAATAAGACATAAATAGGTTTCCAACCTGAGGTATAAATGGCTCATCAACACTTACGAGGTCGTAGTCAGCCTTACTACTTGAGACAGAAAGTGCTAACTTTTCAAGGATAGAACCGCTTGGTATTCTTTCAAAAACAACTTTTATACCTGTTTCCTTTTCAAACTCTTTAATCATAGATTCAACAGCGACTGTTAATGCATCATCCCACACAAGAACTTTAATAGTGCTCCCTTTATACGGTTGTGAAAACAAAAAGGTACTTATCAGTAACATCAGAACCAAAAAATACTTTCTTGCCTTTTTCATTGTTACCACCCCTTCTAAAAGTTTTCAAACAGTTTCAACATGTCTCTTTTGTATATTTTATATATAACTATATAGTATACGCCAGCTAAATCAATTCGTAAAGATCGAATAAATTTCTTATAATTACATTTTATCACTGGTATTACCTTTTAGCAAGTTTGAAAAAAACCGTTCTTATTAGAAAGGAGCAGTTTAAAGGTTATTATCTTCATTTAATGATGATTTTCTTATTATTTCTCATTTTTCTATTTTTGACAAAGAAAACAGAAAGTGCTACAATGGTAATACCACTATGTTTTTCTTAAACATTATTATTTACAAAATAAAGTTTTGACTATATAACGGGTCTAGGGCAAAGCCCTATCCCTCACTCACTACAAGATTCTAATAAATATTAAAAAAGAGGAGGATAAAGGATGAAACTGTTTCTTGACAGTGCCAAAATAGACGAAATCGTCTATGCAATTGAAAAATGGGGTATTGAAGGAGTTACAAGCAATCCAAGACACATAAAAAACTCTGGTAAATCTATGGAATATTTTATGAATGAAGCAAAGAAAGTAGTTGAAAATACCAACATAACAGTCAGTGTTGAAGTCAATCCACACCTTAATAAAGCTGAAAATATCGCAGAAGAAGCTAAAAGAATTGCAAGCATTTCCGAAAATTTTGTTGTAAAAATTCCTGCAACAGAGGAAGGATTATATGCAGTTAAATTATTAAAAGATACATCAGTCAAAGTAAATGTCACGTTAGTATTTAATCCTGTACAAGCTTTACAAGCTGCTAGAATGGGGGCATACTACATAAGTCCATTTGTTGGCTGGAGAGAGGAAAGAGGAGAAAACAATATAAACTATGTTTCAGACATAGTCAATGCAGTTCACAATTATGGATTTAAATCTCAAGTTCTCATTGCAGCAATACGAAACGCCAAACAAATTATCGAAGCTATTAACGCAAAAGCGGATATCTTAACCGCAGGTTTTGAAGTATACAAGAACGCTTTTGATACACCATACACCAAGATGGGGCTAGATATCTTCAGTCAAGCTTGGGATGAAATAAAAAAGCAGGAGGGATGAAAATGGCATTTTACAAATTCTTGGTTCACAAAGAAGGAGACAGTGTAGGAATTGCAACAGATGATCTACAACCACATGAAAAAGTCAAAGGAAAAGTATTAGAAGGTGAAGAAGAATACGAAATAAATGTGCTTATGGAAATACCTTTAGGATACAAAATAAGTTTAAAAGACATCGAAGAGGGAGAAGAAATCATTGAGTATGGAGAAAAAATCGGAAAAGCTATTAAACCTATAAAAAAAGGTGAGATGGTACACGTTCATAACATAAAAAGTATCATATGGGGAGGTAACAAAGATGGAGAATAAGATATTTGGTTATGTCAGAGAAAACGGAAAAATAGGGGTTAGAAACCATGTTTTAATTATCCCTGTTGATGATATATCAAATTCTGCAGCAGTTGCAGTTGAAAATATAATTCATGGAACCTTAGCTATTCCTCACCATTATGGAAGATTGCAGTTTGGTAAAGATCTTGAATTATTTTTCAAAACCATGATTGGAGTTGGTTCTAATCCAAACGTTGCAGCAGCTATAGTTGTAGGAATTGAACCAAAATGGGCAAATAAAATAGCTCAAGGAATTGCAGAAACAGGCAAACCAGTAGAAGCTTTCTACATAGAAAAAAATGGGGAACTCAAAACAATTGAAAAAATGTGCCGTTCTGCTGTTAGAATGGTAGAACATGCAACAGGCTTAAAAAAAGAATGGGTTAATTTTTCTGATATCACAATTAGTTTAAAATGCGGAGAATCTGATACAACCTCAGGATTAGCTTCAAATAGAATAGTTGGCAGATTTACAGAAAAATTTTTACAAAATAATGGAACCGTTCTATTTGGAGAAACGACTGAATTAACAGGAGCAGAGCACATAGTTGCCCAGCGTTTTAAAAAAGAAGAAGACAGAAATAAGTTCTTAAAAATGTTCAATGAATACCAAGAGTTAATCAAAGAACAAGGCGTTGATTTATTAGGTTCACAACCAACAGAAGGCAATATTGCAGGTGGATTAAGTACGATTGAAGAAAAGGCACTTGGAAACATTCAAAAGATTGGAAATGCAAAAATCGATAGTGCATTAGATTATGGTGAACAACCTGTTGGAAAAGGCTTACACTTTATGAACACCTCATCAGCTGCGGCTGAGGCAGTGACACTTTTTGCAGCAGCAGGGGCTGTTGTTCACCTTTTCCCAACAGGTCAAGGAAATATTATTGGTAACCCGATTATTCCTGTAATCAAAATTACTGCAAACCCAAACACGGCCAAATATATGTCAGAACACATTGACCTTGACGCCTCAGGATTATTAAATCTTAGAGAAAATTTGGAGCACTATGCCAACTGTTTATGGAATAAAATAATAGAAACTGCAAACGGAAAATTTGTAAAAGCAGAAATACTAAAACATAGAGAGTTTGTCTTAACAAAATTATATCCGAGTGCGTGATAAAATGAAAGAAGTAATCATCCCTTTTGGAAAAAGCGAATTAAAAATTACACTTAAAAATCAAATTGTAGATGTAATAGACACAGATAAAAATAGAAATATCAAACTTACTCATGAAGAGACAATAAAAATCGTTGATTCATTTACAAGATCTTTATCCCTAAAAGACAAAAACGACGTGGCAATAGCCATTCCCGATATCTCTAGACCTAAAATCCCTGAAACTATATTTTGCCGACTTTTGGAAAACTTATTAAAATCCTTTGATGGTTTGATAAAAATATTTGTTGGAACCGGACTGCATAACTTTAGTATTTCAGATAAGGAATTGCTAATACCTAAAAATTATGCCAATAATAAACGGATAAAAGTATATTTTCATGATGCCAAAAGAGGCAACAACGTCTTTCTAGGTAAAACAAAAAGAAACACACCTATTTACATTGAAAAAGAATATTACCTAAGTGATCTAAAAATGTCTATTGGTGTAGTAGAACCTCATCAATTTGCTGGCTTTTCTGGAGGGGCGAAAGGAGTTGCAATAGGATTAGCAAGTGACGAAACAATATCTAAAAACCATAAACTAATAACAGATCCTAGATCTAGAATGGGTGTTATAGCAAATAACCCCCTAAGAGAAGACATTGAAGAAGCTGGATTAATGATAAAAATAGAATATTTAATAAACATCGTAATGAATGCAAACAACGAACCTATGCAAATATTTTGTGGAGATAATCCTGATTCGTTTAATGAGGCAGTAAATTACATAAAAAAACTATCAGGTTACCCTGTAAAAAGAAAATATGATTTAGCCATCACTTCTCCTGGCGGATTTCCTCGTGACATAGATCTGTATCAAGCCCAAAAGGCTTTAACTCCTGCATTATCATTTTGTAAACATGGAGGTAGTATCTTACTTGTATCTGAGTGTTCTAGAGGATCTGGAGAAGCTAGTTATATCGATTTAATAAAAAAATATAAAACTGCTGAGAAAATAATCAATAATTTCGACACAGAAAACTTTGTTGTAGGACCTCATAAAGCATTATTATTTGCTAAAGCAGCGCTAAACCATAATCTGTATCTTTTTTCATCAAACATAGAGCTACTTAGTGAACTAAAAAGTACATTTTTAACCCCAGTAAACGATCTACAAACTTTTTTAAATAGAATTCCCACTAATACATCAGTTTGTATCTTGCCAAGAGCCGTTCAAGTCTTACCTGTAGAATCAGAAAACAATATTTGATTCAGCAGGCTAAAAATTAGTTTTTGAATTTAAAGGGTAACAGGGCGGAGCCCTCCCCCCTTGATACAAGTACAAAAATTGCAAGTGTTAATTATTGTTTTTGAATTTAAAGGGTAACAGGGCGGAGCCCTCCTCCCTCAGTACAAGTACAAAAATTGCAATTGTTAATTATCGTTTTTGAATTTAAACAGGTCCAGGGCGGAGCCCTCCCCCCTCGGTACAAGTACCGATAGTTTAAACTTATAAAATGTAGTTTTTAGAATTAGTATTAAAATAAAAACAAAGGAGGTTACTATCAAAATGGAAATGATAATTGGAGGAAAAAAAGTTACTAAACCAAAAATGATAAAAGTCTATAATCCTTTTAATGGAGAAATTGTCGGCGAAGTCCCTGATGCAGAGGTATCGGATGTAAAAGTTGCAATCGAACTTGCTGAAGAAGGGAAAAAAGCTATGAAAGAACTTCCTTTACATAAAAGGGCTGAAATTCTATTCAACACAGGACTTTTGTTAGAAAAGAATGAACATAAAATCACTGATATTTTAGTTAAAGAAGTTGGAAAAACTGTGAACGAAGCTAAGTCAGAAGTTCTTCGAACAGCAGATTTATTCAAATACGCCTCAGAAGAGGCTAAAAGAATCCACGGAGAAACGTTACCTTTTTCTTCTGTTACTGGATCAGAAAATAAAAGAGGAGCATATATTTTAGAGCCTGTTGGGATAGTAGGAGCAATTACCCCTTTTAATGTTCCACTTTCATTAGCCGCTCATAAAGTTGCCCCTGCTATAGCTGCAGGAAACGCTATTGTCTTAAAACCTGCTACTCAAACTCCTTTGAATACATTAATGCTTGGAGAATTACTACTTGAAGCTGGCATGCCCCAAAAGGCTTTAAGTGTTTTAACAGGACATGGAAGTACTGTCGGAAATGCGATTGTTGAAGATCCTAGAATAAGATTTCTAAGTTTCACTGGTAGTGCTGAGACTGGTAAAAATATTGCGAAAAATGCTGGAATTAAAAAGATTGGATTAGAATTAGGCTCAAATGCACCTTTAATTGTTATGGACTCTGCAAATATTGATAAAGCGGTAAAAGCTACTGTTAGTGGAGGATTTTCTGTCGCTGGACAAATTTGTATTTCAGTTCAACGAGTCTTTGTCCATGAAAAAGTTTATGAAATATTTATCGATAAATTAGTGAAAAAAGTTAAAGAAATTATTTTCGGAGATCCAACAAAAGAAGAAACAATTATGGGACCAGTCATAGATGAACAAAATGCTATTAGAATAATTGACTGGATAAAAGAGGCAGAATCAAAAGGTGGAAAAATACTAACAGGCGGCAAAAGAAACTACACGCTAGTTGAACCTACAGTGATTATAGACGTTCCTTTAGATTGCAAAATTATGCAAAATGAACTTTTTGGTCCTGCTGTTGCCCTAAGAAAAGTCAAAAACCTAGATGAGGCTATAAATCTGGCAAATCAAAGTGTTTATGGTCTTCAAGCTGGAATATTTACTAAAAACATTTTTGAAGCATTTAGAGCTGCTCAAGAAATAGAGACAGGAGGCGTAATGATAAATGAAGGTCCCAGATACAGAGCTGATTTTATGCCATACGGTGGGTACAAAATGAGTGGTATTGGCAGAGAAGGAATAAGATATGCAATTGAAGAAATGTCGGAAATAAAGGTTATATGTTTTGATATAGAGGGGTGAAAAAGATGAAAGAGAAAATCAACTTGGGCATAGTTGCTTTTGTAAGAAACACTTATGATGCTCAAAAAGGTCAAGAAATATATAAGCAATCATTATTAGATTTAGAAAACACTCTAGATAACGTTGATTTGTTCGGTTGGCAAAATGTTGTTGAATACCCAGACGAGTTAGAAGAGGTGTTAACTTCTTTCAAAGAACATAACGTAGATGGCGTTGTATTATTAAGTGCAACCTTTCATCTTGGACAACTAGCCTTAAAAATTGCAAAAAACATTAATAAACCTTTTTTAATATGGGCCCTTCCTGAACCTTCCTATCATGGTGAAAGGCTAAGACTAAATTCTTTAGTTGGGGCCCATTTAGATTGCTCTAACTTATATAAGTCTGGTTTTGACAACTTTGAATTCATATATGGAGAGACAAAAGACCCTGATTTTAAAAATAAACTGAATAATTGGCTTGATGCTTTAAGAATTATCAAAAAATGGAACAATACAAAAATCGGCTTAATAGGAAACCATGCTCAAGGTTTTTATAATATAGACGTATATGAACCTGAAATCATCAAAGAATTTGGGGCAGAAATAGACTTCATATCTTTAAGTAACATATTTAATTTCAAGGCAAATACTGATGAAATAAAAAAAGAAATGAACAATTTATCTGGTATATACAATCACGGAGAAAATATGACAGATGAACGATTGGAAAAAGTAGCAAACCTATACATATGCCTAAAAGAGCTCGAAAAGTCTAATAACTACACTGCAATGGCTATAAGATGCTGGCCAGAATTCGCAAACTCCTATGGAATTTCTCCCTGCGCTTCTATGTCTTATTTTATGCCCGAACATATCCCAATTGCATGCGAAGGAGATATAGAAGGTACATTAGGAATGATTGCATATAAAGCGGTTGGATGTAATGAACTCTTTTTAGCAGATATAAGCCAAATTTTTGAAAAAGAAGACTCTTTATTATTTTGGCATTGTGGGGTTGCACCATATAATCTATGGGATCAGAAATCTGAAAAAACCCTTGACACATATTTTGCTGGAGGTAGAGGAGTTACCGTAGGTTTCGTTTTAAAACCAGGACCTGTAACAATCTCAAGAATAGATTATGCGCGAGGAAAAACTAGGTTGTTAACGCTAGAAGGAGAAGCACTTCCAACAGAAAAAGAGCTCAAGGGAACTTATGTAAAAGTTAAAATACCTGATGCAAAAAATACTTTTGAAAAATTTGTCTCACAGGGTGTTGCTCATCACGTTGTTCTAGGATACGGTCGTTATAAAAAAACCTTTGAAAAAGTTGCAAAACTAAAAAATTGGGAAATATTATAATAAGAAATATTTCACGGATGGTGAAAATGGTATGAAAATAATTCAACAAGATAAAAATTACAAAGTATATATCAACGATTTAGAACTTTTTAACACTCAAGAATTTCGATATGGAATAGGTCATCATAAAATAAAAGAAAATCATGCTCATTTCAAAATCAAAGAAAAGTCTGATATAAACCTAAAAGACAATCTTGAAATAAAAATAGAAAACACCACAGAAAACCTTTTAACTATGAATTTAAAAGTCCCTAAAGAATTTAATAGGCTATTGATTTGCCTAAACTCTTTTGACTCTGAACAAATATTTGGAGGAGGAGAACAATACAATCATCTTAATTTAAAAGGAAAAAAATTCCCCATTTGGGTTCAGGAACAAGGAGTTGGAAGAGGATGGGATCCTATCTCCTTATTAACAAAACTCAAAGGAACAAGTGGAAGCTGGTTCACAACCTATTTTCCCTCTCCAATCTTCCTATCAACCATGGGATACGCAATAATAATTGAAACTTATTCACCCATTATTGTAGATTTTAAAAAGAAAAAGTCTGTATTTGAAATATGGGATAATAACGCAAAAATCATAATAATTGAAGGTAAAGATATACAAGAACTTACAAAACACATCAGAATATACTTTAACTCAAAACATCATCTTCCCGACTGGATATATGGAACAATTATTGCCTCTCAAGGAGGAACAGAAGCCTTATCAAAAAAAGTTGACTTGTTGACACAAAACGAAGTCCCACTCAGTGCAGTGTGGTCACAAGATTGGTCTGGTACTAACAGAACTTCTTTTGGTAGACAAGTCTACTGGAATTGGGAATACGACAAAATATCGTATAAAAACTTACCTAACAAGATACAAGAATTAAACAATAAAGGAATAAAATTTCTTTCATATATAAATCCTTTCTTGATAGAAGGAAGTAGATTATACAAAATAGCAAAAGAAAACGACTATTTCGTTAAGCATCCTAATGGCGATGTATATAATATATACGTAACCACTTTCCCAGCCGGCCTTATAGATCTTACAAATAAAGATGCTTACAATTGGTACAAAAATATAATTAAAACCAACATGATCGCATTGGGAACTTCTGGTTGGATGGCTGATTTTGGTGAATATTTACCTGTAGATGCAATCTTATTTTCAGGAGAAGATCCCATTAAATATCACAATCAATATCCAGTAGAATGGGCCAAATTGAATTATGAAGCAATAAAAGAAAGTGGAAACGACGACATCATTTTCTTTATGAGATCTGGTTACTTAGATTCAGTCTCATATTGTCCAGTATACTGGGCAGGTGATCAAAACGTTAATTGGAGCAAAAGTGATGGAATAGCCTCTGTAATTCCCGCTGCCTTAAGTTCTGGGTTTAGTGGCGTAGACTTTTTCCATTGGGACACTGGAGGTTATACCTCTTTGTTTTGGATGAAAAGAACCCCAGAGCTTTTTATGCGTTGGGTAGAATTAAGCGCGTTTTCTCTTATCATGCGAACTCACGAGGGAAATAGACCTGAAACAAATATTCAATTTAATTCTAATGAAGAAATATTTAAACATTTCATATGGATGTCTAATGTTCATTATTCTCTAAAGAATTATTTGAAATACAGTATTCAAAATAGCCTTGAAGAAAATCTACCAATTACAAGACATTTATGTCTTAATTATCCAGAAGATAAAGAAAGTTACCATCAAAAGTATCAATTTATGCTAGGAAGCGACATACTTGTGTCTCCAGTTATCTCAAAAAACACTGAAGAAAAAACAGTTTATTTACCTCCTGACAATTGGATTCATCTTTGGAGTACAAAAAAGTACTCGGGACAACAATATATAAAAGTCAAAGCACCTATAGGGTTCATCCCTGTATTCATAAGAGAAAATTCAACTTTTTTAGAAGAACTTTTAAATAACACCGAACAATTAAATAAAAAATTTCAATATACTTAAAACTATAAAATTTTTCGTAGGGTTGATCAACATATTGATAGATCAACTCTACGAATTAATTATTTTATTGAAAGCTCCTAAATAATCAGAAACTGATTCTGCAGTTTTCACTGCTTTTTCTAGTATTAACACTTTTTCTTCGTTTTCTTAAAATCCTATTTTTATAAAAACTTCATTTCTAAAGTTTCTTAAAGAGTGGGGATATGTTATCTTTTCAGTAACATATAATTATGATCTTACCAATTATTTTTGAAAATATTTAATATAATCTAACACAAACCCTTTTATTTCTAAAAATAATATGGTAAAATAATTTGCGTATGAAAATTTTAGAAATTTAAATAGTAAAATTTATATCAGAAAACACCTTAAAAATTGGAGGATGAAGATGGAAGAAGAAAGGGAATTAACATTTTCCGACATAATCAGAATTTTTAAAAGAAGAAAATGGACTTTTATTGTTATTTTTCTTTTAACTATTTTTTGTACAGGACTTTATCTTTTTTTTATTACAACACCAAAATATGAAGCAAAACAGGTTGTCGAATATAAATCTACTTCTTCTCAACCAAGCTTTTCCTTAGGATCGATGTCTGCTGCTACAAATTTATTAGGTATAAGTTCTCCATCTGACTCCGGGCGTACAACGGAAATAGAAAAGATGAAAGCAGATTGGGTGTTATCAAACGTTGTTAAAGATCTAAAACTTGTAGAAAAAGCAAACGATAACAAAAGCTTTTTTCAAAGATTAAGGGGAGTAGAAACAACGGAAAGGGATCTTATAGATTCGATGAAAAATAGTTTGACAATAAATAGTATTCAGGATACCAATTTAATAGAAATAAGTTATCAAAGCTCAGATCCAACATTGGCTGCTTCAGTTGTTTCTTTGGTTTATTCATATTACAATGATTACATAAAAGATCTTTATTTTAAAAATTCGCAATCTTATTTGAAACAAGTAGAAAAATTGTTTGAAGATGTTTCTAAAGAATATGGCAGGATAAATAAAGAGGTCTTAGATTTTCAAACTAAAAATAAATTAACAGAAATATCTTTACAAAGTTCTTCAGGGGGTCTTCAAAGCGTAGAGCCACTAATAAACTACTATTCTGAAACGTACATGAGTATTGTAAAATTTGAATCTGAAAAAAATCAATTAGAAATTAAAAAACAAGCCATAGAAAATAATATTTTTAATTTGGACTCCCAAATGAAAGAATTCATATTAACTAACACAGAAAAAGATACCCCTGTTAAAGATATAAAAGCAAAATTGGTAAACGATAAGATAGAATTAGAAACCCTCAAGATAAATTCCCCAAGTTCCCCGAGAATAAGTGAATTAGAAGCAGAAATATTTGTTCTAGAAAAAGAATTGCAAAACAACCTTCAAACAATTTTTGCTAACGACTTGAATTTTTTGGCTTCAATAGATATGGAAATTTTTAATGAATATACCGGGATACTCACACAATTAGAATTATTCGATGTCACCAAACAAGTTTATGAAAATATGCTTCAAGTCATAGACGAAGAAATTTCTAAAAAATCTCCTATACTTTATGAATATTTTGTATTAAGACAAGAGCAAACAGTTCTTCAAGCAAGGTACAACACTCTATTAACTGCGTTGGAACAAGAAAGAATGAAAGCCTCTCTGTACGATGATAAATTCACAGTAATTACCCCAGCTTATATTCCAGAAAATCCGGTTTCTCCAAAAAAAACTTTAACTCTAGCAATAGGAGGAGTGCTAGCAATATTTTTAGGAATATTGGGTGTATTTGTTAAAGAAGCTGATGATAAAACGGTTAAAGATATTAAAGAATTTGAAAGTATCTTTGGTACACCGCATTTAATTTTAAAAAACCACAACGAAGTGGAGAAAATTTTCAATTACATTTACAAAAAAGATCTTAAAAAATTTGGCTTAATTTTTTTGGGAGACTCTTTTATGGCTGAAAATATTTCTAAGAAATTGTATAATCTATTAAATAACTACTATTCTTCTAAAATCGAGTTTTTTATTTCAAAAGAAAAGGAAGATTTTCAAGAAAAATTGAAACGATTTGAAAAATTTAAAAATTTGGAAAAAGCATTTATTGTTTTTGAAGATTATAACAGCAGTGATTATATACTGTACAGAGACGAATTAGAAACAATTTTGGTCGTTGTAGAAGAACAAACTACGCTTATTGATGACATTAAAGATATTTTTAAAAGAGAAGAAAAACCAGTTGTAATTTACATAAAAAAGAAATAATAGAGTTAGCTTAAAAGTTTTAAGCTATTAATAAATCTAACTTATAGGAGGTGTTTTTTTAAGGAAACTTTCACAAATGTTAAAAAAGTGTTTGCACTATACAAAAAAATCAATAAGTATATAGCATCTTCAAACAATATATCCGTTAGAAAAACAGTATATAAAAAATTGATAATATTAAAAGTGCTAATACCATAGATGTCCCCTGACGCATAAAATAGCTTGGTTGTTAAAGAAAGCTTATCTTCCACCATACGATCCCTTCCTATGTTGCAGTAATTACCCACTTTATAAATGCTAAATAGAAGGCAGAGACCTTTGTCTATTATACATTATTTTGTTATTCTTTTATTCCTCGAGTTGATCAACATATTGATAGATCAACTCTACGAATTAATTGTTTTATTGAAAGCTCCTAAATAATCAGAAACTGATTCTGCAGTTTTCACTGCTTTTCCTAGTATTAATGCTTTTTCTTCGTTTTTTAAAATTCCATCTACTAATGCAACATCAAACACATCTCCCATACCTATAGTATACTTCGCCTTTTTTTTATTACCTCCTACCTGAATATCATCCCATTTTGCCCCTTTTATTCCGAGCTTTACAACATCACAAGTAAATGGAAGGCCTTTACATTCTTCTTCGTTTCCAATATAAATAACGTTATTATGTTTTTTATGATTATTAGCAATAATATTTGATCTTGGTCCAATATCGAAAAAAACTTTATTGTAAAACGAAAATATATCGCTATCAACAACATTTTTATTTATCTCAGTAGTAATGAATAAATAATCTGATTTATTATCAGGCACAAACAAATCACAGTCAAGTACTTGCCTATCAATTGCTATAGGTTTTTCATTAAGTGTAACAAATATTGATGTCGGCTTATTTATTCTTTGAACATAATCAACATCCACACAATATTCAATTAATTTTTTAATAATATAATCTCCCACAAAATCGTTACCAACATTACTAATCAATCGTACGTTATAACCCTGTTTAGCCAAGCCTATTGCAACAATAAGCCCAGAACCTCCAGGAAACATATACACCTTGGATTTATGAATATCTTCTTGCTCCTTAATAATATAAATATCTAAAAAAGTACCTCCTAAAACATCTATACTAACCATCATATTCCCTCACTTAAAAATAAAATTAACTTACTTTAGAAATTCTAAAATCCTTATTATATCTATGTTTTGGAGTTGATTTTTTTACAAAATAGCTCATCTACATTTTCGTATCTGTACCGAGAGAGGAGGGCTCCGCCCTGCTACCCATTTAAATTCAAAATTCTTTTTTTGGAAAATCTTTATTTCTAAAGTCACTAAAAATAAAATTGTTTCATTAGAAGATTATACGACAAAAACAATAAATTAAGCTATTTTAGATTTTTTTTAGATCACTTTATTACAATTTAAATTGTCAACAACTAATAAAGGGGTGAACTTAAATGAGAAAGTTAGGTATTTTTCTTTTGATTCTGACGGTTGGTCTTATATTTGTAAGTTGTACCATTCCAATAGACTGGTTTAATGATGAAAATGAAGACATCATAATTAAAACATTTTTAAATGGCAATCTTCAACAAATTGAATTTTTAGCTTATCAAGATGGCAAAGATGGAAGATGGGAAAAACTAGATTCGACAACAGGTATTTACACTTTCAAACCAGAAGCAGATGATGGAAATTATAGCATTTATGCTGTTAATGAAATTCAGAATAATGAACCAATGTATGAAATCAAAATAATGAACTTCAACACTTCTGAGCTATCAGAAATTCCTATTAATTTTTATACCTATGCTAGCACCTCACCTGAAGCAACCCTCATGCTTAACTTCAATAATGATTTTCTAGAAAAATGGACAGGTGCATATTGGGGAAAGTGTCACGGTTTTTATGATTTTGATGATCCAGCATATCTAACTAACAACGAAGTCTATGGAGTAATGCCGGGAACCAATGATTTAGTAATATTGTTAGGAGATTTAATAAATCGAGGAAACTATTGGTCTCGTGATTTTATAAATAAAATATTCATTGAAAGAGGATTCACTATTTCTGAAGGTGAACAAGAATTAGATCTTTTATTGAACGAATTTGTTGATATTGAAACCTTCGTAGCAACATCTACAATAGCTGATGCATATATCGAATCTAATCTTTTAGTAGGAGGAACAACAAACGTTTTTAACTGGGAACTTCCAGAAGATCATTTTATTAAACTCCCAGCTTCTTTAAAAACAGACAAAGATTTATATATTTTGTCATTAGTAAATAATGACTATTCTAATAATATTTCAAGATTATTTAAGATATACAAATCAAATCCAAATGATTACGAAATTATTAATGTATTCCCTGCTGATAACTGGGAAAAACCAACATTTGCCAATAATACTTTCTACTGGACCCCTTATGATCCAAATATCACTGGTCATAGAATGAGATTTTATGAAGCTTCTCTTAACAATGATGATTACACTATAAATTGGACTTTCTTGTTTTCAAACGGATGGTTAGGTGAGGCCGATTCTTATGAATATGAATTGCCAAAATTAAATAATTTGGGAGGTTGGAATGATCTATGGTATCCTCAAGAACCTATCGACTCCTACCAATTTTTTGACGCAGTAGCAGGAAACAATAATAATTTAATCAGATACCTATATGAACCAATAGCTGGATTGGAAAAAAGTATATTTTCCTATGGTATAAACTCCTCTTTATAATGACTTAATAATAATTCAAGTACTATTAAATTAAAAGAAGAAATGAGCACTGTGCTTTTCGTATTAAGTAAAAAAAACCTAAGGTGATTGCAAAATCAGAGTGAAATCTTCAAAGGTACAAGTACCAAAAAAATGCTATTGTTAATTACTGCTTTTGAATTTAAAAGGGTACCAGGGCGGAGCCCTCTCCTCCCTGGTACAAGTACCGAAAAGTTGTAATTGTTTATTACTGTTTTTGAATTTAAAAGGGTACCAGGGCGGAGCCCTCTCCTCCCTGATACAAGTGCCGAAAAGGTTAAAGAACTTAAGAATTAGTGAAGTTTAGAATTAGAAAGGTATTTTGTAAAAAAAACGACGCTAAAGCATATATAACGC
>Ga0265294_10005961_pt1 | contig 14748 bp, 9 predicted proteins | sample MunlanPumphouse3_FD_192504 | JGI IMG/M metagenome (GOLD analysis project Ga0265294, IMG submission 192504) | Groundwater microbial communities from a municipal landfill in Southern Ontario, Canada - Pumphouse #3 | ecosystem: Environmental > Aquatic > Deep subsurface > Groundwater | place... | reverse complement strand
ACAGAGCTAAAGGCCATGGCTCCGCCGGCAAAAACAGGATTTAATAAACCTGCGGCCGCAATGGGAATCCCTAAAGAATTATAAATCAAGGCCCAAAAGAGATTTTGCTTGATATTTCTCATCGTCGCCCGGCTTAACTCAATACTCGCAGGAACACCACGTAAATCGCCCCTTAAAAGGGTAATATCAGCTGCTTCAATGGCGATATCCGTCCCTGAACCAATGGCTAAGCCAACATCAGCAGAAACCAAGGCCGGCGCATCATTGATACCGTCACCAACCATAGCCACAACTTTGCCTTGCGCTTTTAATTTCTCTATTTCTTTGGCTTTATCCTCAGGAAGCACTTCCGCCACAACTCGTTTAATCCCGATCTGGCCTGCAATAGCCTTTGCTGTTCGCTCATTATCACCGGTAAGCATAAGAACATCAATGCCCATCGTTCTTAAGTCGGCAATAGCCGCCATGGCATTTTCCTTCACAGTATCTGCTACGGCAATAATCCCAGCTAACTCCTGCCCAATACCTACAAGCATTACCGTCTTACCCTGTCTCTCTAATTCATCAACCCTATTCTCTGCCGCCTCATTTAAGGAAATATTCTTCTCCTGAAGTAATTTCCGTGTTCCTACTAAAACCGTAGTTCCCTCTACTTCCGCTTCCACACCCCAACCCGGCATGGCAATAAACTTTGCCGCATCCGGTAGTTCTTTCTCCAGCTTTTTACTTCTTTCCACAATAGCTTTGCCTAAAGGATGTTCAGAAGCTTTTTCGGCAATAGCCGCATGCTGTAAAAGAGCATCGGTAGTAAACGAAGATAGGGTCACAATATCTGTAACTTCAGGCTGGCCTTTCGTGATTGTGCCGGTTTTATCTAAAACCACGGTATCTACTTTATGGGCATTTTCTAAATGTTCCCCGCCCTTAATCAAAATCCCCATTTCCGCTCCTTTTCCCGTACCGGCTACAATAGACGTTGGGGTGGCTAAACCCAATGCACAAGGACAAGCGATCACTAAAACAGCGATAAAGTTAATCAAGGCGCGGTTAAAGTTACCTATATCTAACAAGGTTAACCAAGCTACAAAAACTACAATTGCCGTTAGCAAAACAACCGGCACAAAATAAGCAGAAATAAGATCTACGGTGCGCTGAATCGGTGCTTTCGTACTTAAAGCTTCTTCCACAGCTCTGATTACCTGTGCCAGAACGGTATCTTCTCCTACCTTGAGGGCTTCAAACTTAAACGTACCATATCTGTTGATCGTTGCTCCGATTACTTTGTCTCCTACATTTTTATCAACAGGAATACTTTCTCCCGTAAACGTAGATTCATCAACTGAAGAAAAGCCTTCTTTAATAACTCCGTCTACCGGTATTTTTTCTCCAGGTCGAACCACAAGTAAATCACCAACGTTTACCTCAATCAGGGAAATCTCCTTTTCCTCTCCTTCGCGAATTACCCTGGCCCTTTTTGCTCGTAAATCCATCAGTTTTTCAATTGACTCCGAAGTTTTACCTTTCGCCATAGCTTCTAATAGTTTGCCTAAAATTACTATGGTAATAATTAAGGCCGAGGTTTCAAAATAAACGTATTGATAGGCCAGTTCATTCCCCCAAAGAACAACCGCTAGACTAAAGAAATAGGCCGCTGAGGTTCCAAGCACAACTAAAACAGACATATTAGCACTTTTATTCTTCAAAGCATAATAAGCTTCTCGATAAAACTGTGCACCGGCAATAAACTGCACCGGAGTAGCTAAGGCTAATTGAAAATGTTTATTCATAAAAAACAGCGGTACCCACTCCCACAGAAATATTTCAGCGAACATATAGAGAAGCATCGGTAAAGAAAGCAGTGCCGAAAAGATAAAATACTTTTTCTGTCTTTCCAGATCATGCTCCCTGATTTCTTTTTCGTTGTTCAGCCCGATTCGGTCATTGATGGCTACAACACCATAGCCCAGCTTTTCAATTACATCTATAACCTCTTTCACACTAACCTGAGATGAAAAATAAGTAAGAAAGACCTTTTCTGCCACAAAATTCACGGTAGCCTTACGCACTCCGGGTATCTTATTTAAGGCCTTTTCAATATTAATCGCGCAAGCAGAACATTTCATCCCCCGCACTTTTAAATTAACCCTGTCTTCAATTAAGGTGTAGCCTAATTCTTTGATTCGATAATTGATTTGATCCAAATTTACTAGCTTGGGGTCATATTCCACAATTATTTTTTCCAATACTAAATTAACACTTGAATATGATACCCCCTTCAATTGCTTTAATGATTGTTCTATTTTAGTGGCACAAGCTGCACACTTCATCCCCTGAATCTTTAAAGTAATTTTTTCCACGATAACACACCTTTCTTTAAACCAATAAACGCTTCCGTTACCAAGATAAGCAAGATGATGTTTCCTTAACATTGATATAATTCACAATTGCTCCAACTTTATCCTTTATTATTACCTCTATTATAACTGATTTAAAGAAAAAAAGTTCTCTTTATATTTAAAGAGAACTTTTTCCGCTGAGATGATCTCACCAGAGTATTTATTTCTGCATCCTTGATCCATTACTTGCCTTTATTCTTTTAAACAACTTCATTATTTCTGTCACAAATAAGGGGGTCAAACTTAAGGCTAAAACTAACAACCAATCATGTAATCCTAACAAAGCTGTATTAAATAAACCTCTTAAGAAAGGAACAAAAACAACAACTAATTGGAGGAATGCACAGACCAAAAAGGCTAAGACTAATTTACTATTAGGATTCTTCGCAAACATAAAAACTGATTCTTCCCGACTCCGCATATTAAAGGAATGAACAAGCTGAGAGAAAGCCATGGTCAAAAAAGCCATGGTTCGTGCCTCGACTAAAGGTCTTCCTTCTAGGAGAGCCGCCCAATATGCACCAAAAGAAACCAAACCGATGACCATTCCCTGAAGTAAAATCTCGAGGCCTACACCATCAGCAAAAATTCCGGCATGAGAATCTCGGGGTTTTCGTTTCATAATCCCTTTTTCCGTGGGTTCAACACCTAAGGCTAAGGCCGGTGCACTGTCTGTAACAAGATTCATCCAAAGAATCTGTACCGGAAGTAAGGGACTGCCCTTACCCAAAAGAATTGCCGTGAAAATAGCCACAATCTCACCTAAATTACAAGAAAGCAGGTATTGTACTGCTTTACGGATATTATCGTAGATCGTTCTACCTTCCTCCACGGCATTAACAATGGTGGCAAAATTATCGTCTAAAAGAACCATATCTGAGGCTTCTTTCGATACTTCTGTTCCTGTTATTCCCATTGCCGCTCCAATATCAGCTCTCTTTAGTGCGGGAGCATCATTAACTCCGTCACCAGTCATAGCCACAATCTGCTGATTAGCCTTTAAGGCATCCACGATGCGCAGTTTGTGTTCCGGCGAAACACGAGCATATACCGTTGTATTCAGTACCATTTTTTCTAATTCTTCCTGGGGCATCTTTTCTAATTGAATTCCGGTGAGAATACCATCGCCTTCTCGCCAAATATCCAGCTTTTGCGCTATGGCAACTGCGGTATCCTGATGGTCACCGGTAATCATCACTGTTTTGATCCCTGCGCGGCGACTAAGGGCCACCGCATCTTTAGCCTCATCACGGGGGGGATCCTGTAAAGCAAAATACCCCACAAAAGTTAAAGCCGTCTCCACCTGATCATGATCCGCTTCTAAATTGCCTGGTATTTCTGCCCATTTACGTATGGCCAAAGCCAACACTCTTTGCCCTTTAGAAGCTAAATTCTTATTAACAATTAACAGCCTGTTGCGAATCTCCTCATCTAACTCTTGCGTACCTTCAGCTGTCAACAAATCCTGACAATGTGCCAGGAGAATATCAGGAGCCCCTTTAGTTAGAGCCAACAATTCCCCCTCAATATTATGGAAAGTAGTCATCATTTTACGAGCCGAATCAAAAGGAATTTCTGCTAAACGAGGATATTTCCGTTCTAGTTCCTCTTTCTCTAAACCTATTTTTGCTCCTACCACCACTAAAGCTCCTTCGGTAGGATCACCAATAATTCTATAGCCCTTTCCATTTTGTTCAAGACGAGCATCGGTATTCAAAACACCACCCATCAGCAATAACTGCAATGTTTTATCATCAAGAGGGGTGATTTTAATTCCCTCAGGAGAATAAAATTCGCCTTCCGGTTCATAACCACCGCCGGTAACTTCTAGCATTTGATCATACACATATAGTCCTATGGCTGTCATCTCATTTTTCGTTAGCGTACCAGTTTTATCTGAACAAATATAGGTAGCTACACCTAAGGTCTCCACCGCCGGCAGCTTTCTGATCACAGCATTGCGATGACTCATTCTCGTCACGCCAAGGGCCAAGACTATCGTCACAACCGCCGGTAATCCTTCCGGAATTGCCGCAACCGCTAAGGCAATAGCGGTCATAAACATAGCAAAAACATCTTCTCCCCGGATAACACCGGTAATGAAGACAATAATCACAATCCCTAAAGCAAGCAAACCCAGAGTTTTGCCTAATTTAGCCAACTGCCGCTGTAAAGGAGTTTGTTCTTTGGGGGCATCTTGCAACATTTGCGCAATTTTCCCTAATTCAGTACCCATCCCCGTAGCTGTGACCACTGCTTTAGCGCGTCCACCGGTTACGGCAGTTCCCGCAAAAATCATGTTTTTACGGTCTCCTATCGGGACATCTTCAAGGGTGATCACATCAAGGTGTTTTTCCACCGGTACTGATTCACCAGTTAAGGCAGCTTCATTTACCCTTAAAGAAGCCGCTTCGCTCAGCCGAGCATCGGCCGGCACAGAATCTCCCGCTTCCAATAAGACAACATCACCAGGTACAAGGTTCTCAGCTGCAGCTTGCGTAACCTTACCCTCGCGGATTACCTTTACATAAACCTTAGTCATGGCTTTCAAAGCTTGCAAAGCTTGTTCCGCCTTGTTTTCCTGAAAAACGCCTAGTGCCGCATTGAGAACCACAATCACCATAATCAGAATAGTATCTGCCATTTCACCCACTATACCCGAAATAATCGCAGCTATAAGTAAAACGAACACTAACGGCTCTTTGATTTGATCAATAAACATGGATAATAAGCTGCGTGGTGGAGCTTCTTGGATTGTATTCGTGCCATATCTCTCCAGTCGACTGTTTACTTCCTCTATCGACAAACCTTCTGTTAAATCTGAATTAAACTCTTGAACAAGCTCCTGCACTTCAAAAGCGAACCAATTGCTTTGTTGCATTCTTCTTTAATAACCTCCTTGAATTCGCGAAATTTCTCTCCAAATCTTTCTAATTTTTTTCTAATTCTTCTTTGGCAATTTACAATTAAATTCAATAATATACCTATAAACTAAATTAATCCAGTAAATATTTTACACTATTTCCTAAAAATTTGTGTTAATTATTTTTATTCCTGATTAAATCGCTTCGTTTATAAATAAATGCCGGTTTCTTAGAGTACCGGCATTTTATTAACTATTATCTTATCTTACATTTTTTCTATCATCACTACCTTAACTTTAAAGGGCTAAATAAAATAAAAAGCCGAAATAGTGAGCCACACTTCCTCCTAAAACAAAAAGATGCCAGATGCCATGATTAAACGGGATTTTGCGGCAGAGATAAAAAACCACTCCCAGTGTATAAATGATTCCCCCAATTAAAAGCCACACCAATAACCCATGGGGAACCATTTGCAGCATCGGTTTTACTGCCACAATAATCAACCAACCCATTAAAACATATAAGACTGTAGAAACCTTTTTAGTTTTTTCTAAACTAATGATATTTAATACAACGCCGACTAAAGCTAAAGACCAGATCACCGCAAAAATGCTCCAGCCCCAAGTCCCTCCCATACCGACTAAAGCAATAGGTGTATAACTGCCGGCAATGAGCAGATAGATAGAAGCATGGTCAAAAACACGTAAGACCTTTTTCGCCTTTTCTACACAAATACTGTGATAGAGCGTGGAAAATAGATATAACAAAAAAAGAGTAGCTCCATAAATACTATAACTGACAATTTCTAAAGCGTCACCTTTAAGACAGGCTAAAACAACAAGGATTACCAAGGCGGCAATACTTAGCAATGCTCCAATCCCATGAGTAATACTATTAAATAGTTCTTCTTTAAAAGAGTATCTTTTTCCCAAGCTCTTAACTTCCTTCATGAACTCACCTCATGCAAAAAATTCCATACCTATATTATACGCCAAATCATAACATATTATATAATAAAAAAACTAGTGAAAAGAGGTTAATGATGAATTACAGACAATCGCCTTGTTCATCCGGTCGGTTCTGGCGCGTAAAACCCGGCGATACTTTATATACAATCTCTTTAAATGCAGAAACAACCATTAATGTTTTGTTACAACTAAATCCGGGCATTGTGCCCGAAAACCTACAGGTAGGGCGTTTGATTTGCCTGCCTCCTGAAGAGCCGCCTTGCGCCTCGGCTATCTTCTGGCGAGTATCTGCCGGAGATACCTTGTATCAAATCGCTTTATTCAGAAATACCACGGTGGCAAAACTCCTGGAACTGAATCCGGGTATTGAGCCCTACAATCTCCAAATCGGTCAAATTATCTGTCTGCCTGAATAATGTCTTAGCTTGCAGCTGGGGTTAAAAAGCGGGTGTTCAGAACTCTTAAAGCATTCAAAATTGCAATTAAAGCTACACCTACATCAGCAAAAACAGCAGCCCATAAAGTCGCCAGACCAACAGCACCTAAAACTAGAACGATCCCTTTCACCAGCAAGGCAATAATAATGTTTTGCCAAACAATATTTCTGGTCCTTTGGGCTATTCTGATCGCGGTAACTAATTTTGATGGTTCGTCCGTCATCAGTACTACATCCGCAGCCTCTATGGCCGCATCGGAGCCAAGCCCTCCCATGGCTACACCTACATCTGCCCTAGCTAAAACCGGGGCATCATTGAGGCCATCACCTACAAAAACTAAATTGCCTTTTTCTTTAGTTGCATCTATTTCTTCAAGCTTGCTAACTTTCTCCTGGGGAAGAAGCTCTGCATGATACTCATCTAATTGCAATTCCTTGGCAACTTGGGAAGCGATACTCTGATTATCACCGGTCAGCATAATTAACTTATTTACCCCTAACTCCCTTAAATCCGCTAAAGCAGCAGCGCTATCTGTTTTCAGCTCATCAGAAATGCGTAAATATCCTACATAACGGTTATCAATGGCTACATGAACTACTGTGCCTAAATTTCCCCGCTCTATAAATTTTATGCCCGCTTTAATCATCAGGTTGCCGTTTCCAGCATAGATTGTTTTTCCGTCAGCAACAACCCTAACCCCTTGCCCAGCAAACTCTTCGTAGGCAGCAAGCCCTTCCTTGGATACCTTCTTACCATAAGCGTCCAGGATCGATTTAGCAATGGGGTGAGTTGAATACCCTTCGGCCAAAGCAGCTGCCTCGAGGAGTTGCTCCTCTGTAAAACCCTCTGCCGGATTAAGCTCAGTAACCTGGAAAATTCCTTTGGTCAAGGTCCCGGTTTTGTCAAAAACAATAGAGTCCACACTATTTAAGGCTTCCAGGTAATTGCTTCCTTTCACCAGAATACCGCTTTTAGAAGCTCTGCCTATCCCCCCGAAAAATCCCAAAGGTATAGAGATGACCAAAGCGCAAGGACATGATACTACCAGAAAAACTAAAGCACGATAAAGCCAATCGGAAAAGAGAGCACCCGGAATGATTAAAGGCGGTACTACCGCTAAAACAACGGCTACTCCAACCACAAGCGGGGTGTAGTAACGGGCAAACTTCGTAATAAAATTCTCCGTAGGCGCCTTTTTTGTACTGGCATTCTCCACTAAATTAAGAATTTTCGCCACACTCGATTCCTCGAATTTTTTTGTTGTTTGGACAGTTAAGACCCCTCCTGTATTGATAAATCCACTCAAGATTTCCTCACCTGTCTGCACCTTTCGGGGGACTGCTTCACCGGTAAGAGCCGATGTATCTACCATTGACTTACCGGCAACTACGATTCCATCTAAAGGAACTCTTTCTCCCGGCTGAATAATGATCAGATCTCCCGGCGCAACTTCCTCCGGATTTACCCGCCTAACCTCTCCATCCTTTTGCAGATTAGCATAATCAGGACGGATAGCCAGAAGTGCCTGAATAGAACGACGGGAACGGTCTACAGCCTTATCCTGAAAATATTCACCGATCCGATAAAAAAGCATTACGGCTATTGCTTCCGGATATTCTTGGATGGCAAAAGCACCGATTGTGGCTATCGTCATCAGGGAATTTTCATCAAAAACTCTACCGCGCAAGATATTTCGGAAGGCTCTATAGACCACTTCTCCACCGATTAGAAGATAGCCTAAGCCATAAATTATTAATTTCAACAGCGGATCAAACACTAACAACCCGGCTATAAGGCTAAGTAATACCCCTGCTCCAACCCAATATAGCTCCAAATTATCAGCCTCTGTTTCGGCTAAGCCATGAGCATCGTGTCTATGGTGATCGTGCATCTTCTCCCCTACTTTCTGCGTTTTTTAGCTTATTTATGACGAATATGCGCTAACCCCTGAGCAAAGAGATTGATGATATGTTCGTCATCCAGAGAATAAAAAACATTTTTCCCTTCCTTACGAAATTTGACCAAGCGCAGGTCCCTTAATGCTCTCAATTGATGGGAGACAGCAGATTGCGTCATTTCTAATACTTCAACTAAATCACAGACACAAAGTTCTTCTTGAGACAGAGCCATGAAAATCCTCAAACGCGTTGGATCTCCTAATGCTTTAAAAATCTCTGACAAACCGAAAATTTCCTCTGATGTAAGGCCCTTTTCTTTGACTTTCTCTACATTTTCCTTATGAACGCACGGTATCTCACAAAAATCATGGTTTATACCCACAAGCCCACCCCATTTAATCATAAAATTAGAAATCAAAATCCATTTAATTAATTCCATATATGAACAAGTGCTCATATGTCTTATTGTTCATATTAATATAGCTCTCTAGAACTGTCAAGGGTAGATAATATAAATTAACGGTTATCACGGCAAACAAAAAAGAACCTCCAAAGTCATCTCTACTGATTTCAAAGGCTCTTGTTTATTCAATTATGGTACTTTCGGCTATTATATCCCCTCCTTAAGAAACGGTAAAGATACCTTATCTATCTGCACATCTGCTATGTATGGTTTGTCGCTGGCCAGGCTTTCTTTCAATACAATTTCTAGTTGTTCCGGTTCGTTAACCACCCTTCCTTCTCCGCCGAAGGCCTTGGCAAGAGCCACAAAGTCCGGCACTACTAGATCACAGCCAAAAGGTGTTAGTCCCTGGGACTCCATTTTGCTTTTTTCAAGATTATATTGTTGATTATTAGCAACCACTACTATTACCGGTAATTGATACTTGACAGCAGTAGCAATTTCCCCCATGGACATAAGAAACCCTCCATCTCCTACAAGAGCAATTACTTTTCTGTTTTTCTGGGCAATACACGCACTCAGAGCTCCGGATAATCCCCCACCCATACTGCGCCAGTGACTAGATACCAGAACTATATGCTCTTGGGCTTGAAAATAGGTGTCAAACCAGTGCATAAAGCCGCCATCGTCACATACTATCACCGTATTTTCAGGGATTACTTTATTTAATATTGTCATGAGATAAGCTGGATGAATGGGAGTTGTTTTGTTCTTCCCCTGGTTCTTAATCATATTCTCAAGATTTTGTTTATCTTGAGTTATTTTATCTTGCCAATTCTGATTTTGCTTAGAACTCAGCCGTTCGGATAAGATTTTCATAATCTGCCGAACATCCCCGATTATCCCCTTCGTTAGTAGCGAGTAATCAAGGTTCTCATGGTTGTCCACCACTTGGATTACGTTTGCTGAACCGGGTAAGAACTTTTTTTCAAAAGAGGCATTGCCAACCAAGAGAATGCAATCAGTTTCCTTTAAGAATGCCGGAAGATAAGCCTCCCCAATACCGCTTATTACCATCGGATGCCCATCAGGCATAATACCTTTGGCCTGTTGAGCAAGAATTATCCCCGCACCAAGTTTCCCGGCCAGATTCATGAGAATTTCTCTCCACGCTTGTTGACCTTTTCCGATAACGAGTACTGGTTTTTGGGAAGATTGCAGCAAAATAACAGACTCTTCTAAGGCCGCAGCAAATTTACTTCCCCACCGACTGGAATCTTTTATCGCGACCTCGGGAAACTTTGTGTTGGGAACCTTATGCAAAAAAAGATCAACGGGAACAGAAACATGGGTCACTGTATGCTCATTCACGGCCATGGTCAGAGCTTTGGCAACAACTGATAATAGATTACCTGCATCAGTTACAAGTTCCGAGCTTTTTGATACTGCCTGTATTAGTGCTTGTTGATTAATATACTGTTTAGCCTTAGTTCCCATCTTCTTCATCTGCACTTGCCCTGTTATGGCCAAAACAGGGGCTTTATCAATATAGGCATCAGCTAAACCGTTGACCAGATTGGCACAACCAGGACCGGAGGTAGCAATACAAACTCCAATCTTTCCGGTAAATTTAGCATAATAAGAAGCCATAAAAGCTGCCCCAGTCTCATGGCTAGTAGCATAAAACTTTACGTCCGTCTGTTTTCCCAGAGCATCAACAAGGGGCAAAATGGCATCTCCCACTACTCCGAATACGGAGTCAATACCATTTTGTTGTAAAAACTTAATAAGTACTTCCGCAACAGTAATATTTTGTTCCATCAATAGCCTGCCTCCTAATAGCCTGCCTCCTTCTTTATATATTTAGCTTTTCCTGATAGAAGCTAATTGTATTCCAATTTGCACATAAAACAAGCAGACTTAGAAGAAAATAATCTTTAACTGACTTTGCTATTTTTCTAATTGAAAGGAGACTGGAAATTGAAAAAAGTGCGTATGGGTATTATTGGCACCGGAATGGCCTTTGAAAGACTACACTATCCAGCTTATCAGGAATTGATGGATAAATTTCAGATTGTGGCAATTTGTGATTCCGATCCTCAAAAAGCGGAGAACTGGCGTCAACCCCTAGGTCTTAGACCCGAAGACATTTATAGTGATTTTCACGAAATGATGAAAAGAGATGACCTGGATGCTTTTGACATAATGGTCCCTATCGAACTCAATTACGAAGTTACAGAGGAAGTTGCCCAAGCAGGGAAACCGATTATCTGTGAAAAGCCCCTAGCGCCTACAAAGGAGCAAGCAGAAGCAGCCAGAGATTTGCATCGGAGATATAATATTCCGATTATGATTGCGGAGAATTATCGCCATAATGAGGAAATAAACATGATCAGAAATCTGATCAGGACAAAAGACATTGGCACGGTCTTTTATTTTATCCAAAACAGAGTAATCGACTTCCCTCAAGATATGTTAAAGGATAAATTCCCTGCGAAAGAGTGGAGACAACATCCTGAATTTCCAGGGGGTGCTTTTCTGGATACAGGCGTTCATGATATCGCGGCACTTAGGCATATTTTTGGTGCTATCGATTTTGTACAGGCCTTTGGCAGAAACCAAGAAGAAGATTTTTCCCCTTACACAGTAATTCAGGCTAACTTACAGTTTAAGAGCGGTATTACCGGTCATTTCACCTTCTTCTCTGCGGGAAAAGAAATGCAAAGGCCGTTAATCGGACTGCGCATTTGGGGAACGAACGGCATGATTTTTCTCGAAGAGCGTGACTGCGGCACAATCAATGTAGCCTATAACGATGGCACCAGTAAGCAGATTCCTTATCAAAAACAACGGGGTTTTTATCATGAGTTGCTTAATTTTTACAAAGCAGCAACAGGAGAGGAGGCTCTGTCGGTTACCCCGGAAATAGAGTACGGTGATGCCATGACCATATTTGTTATTTTGGACTCCATCAAAGAACGCAAAATTTTGCCCGTGGATAAGTAAAGTGGCCCGCTATTAGCGGTGATATTTTCTCAGAATCGAGTAGGAGGCTAACCATTATTTGAGTAGCCGTCCTCTCGCACCACTATACGTACCGTTCGGTATACGGCAGTTCAATGGCTTAAGTGTAGTACCTCGTATCCTTTGGATATATTATCATATCCGATGGATGCGAGGTATTCGTTTGTTAATGACCTTATTAGTACCCAGCTACCAGCTATCCGCCAGAAGCCTTTCATAAATATTAGGTATTTCTACCCTTTTGGCTCGTAGTCATTTATCCCATCTTTTTTATCAAGCATTAGGGTAATTGTCCACATTTCTAAATTGCCGGGAATTCCAGTTTATTTAGTCTTTCCAGTAGTCTCAAAGCATCCGATTATCTGAAAACATCGCTTAGCCGTGGAAAATAGCCGTCATCTCCGTCTGTATAAGGGATAATAATTTTCATTTTCTTTTCATTTTTATCCCAATAATCCCATACGGATGAATCCCAAGGAACCTCGCCGCTGACCTTTTGCGCCATTGGTACACCTGCATATTGTGCCGGCAATGTTTCTCCATCTACTGTTATATTGAAGTACTGCGGTTCGTAGTTATACTGGAGGTTACTTTCGCGATCAGCCCAAAATGTCATCGTATCTTTTGCCTGAAAACGGGCGTTGTCAAAAGTTTGATCCGTGCTTCTTTCGATCTTTCGGTCGATAATGACCAGCTTATCATCACTAAATGAGCCAAAATCCAGGATAACACCGTCTGTACATTGGGGCGATAGGTCAAGATAAGAGTCACCGGAGCCTATTCCTCGCTCAATCTCTGTTTTAGCGCCTTCACTTTTATAAGTCCATTGAAATCCCAACTCTTGATTCAAATCCGCATATAACCCATCGATCCAATCTTGGTATTTATCCTTGATTCCTTCATCGAATTTGCTCATTTCACATTTTATATTAATTTGTATAGAGCCTGTGTACAGCCCAAATGGTCCTCTATCACTTTCCCTCATCTTACCCTGTTTCTCAAGGGAAATGTTGAATGTCCACATTTCTAAATTGCCTGGAATGTCAAAGAACGTGAAATATCTGCTGTCTGTGGCATCCATGGATACTCTCCAGTTCCAACGCTCATCGCCTGCAATGTTTTTCAAATTAGCGTTTGCCTTATTATAAAAATCCGTCAGCATCCGCTTGGCGTTTATGGCATCCACCCGGTCCTTCCATCTTTGCTTATCCTGTTCGTACTTTTCAGATAAAAACATGAGGGCCTCGGTAACCTGCAGGACCGGCCCACCGGCCTTCTTCAATAGCAAATCGGCCGCCTTGCCTTCCGCTGCTCCCACTGCAGTATCTAAAAGGAATTCATCCAGCGGGCGATCATTAAGGCCGACAATATGCTCAATTACCTCCACTGTAAGATCCATGCCGGTTGCCTTCAAAATAACGTCTTTTATTTCCTTTCCCACGGCTTTTTCGGCCAAGGTCCGATCACGGGCCACCTTTTCCACAAAAGCCTCCGCCTCACCAATCTCCACCTCAGTTTTTCCGAATTCTTTTAGCGTTTTCGCTATGGCTTTTTCAAGATCTTCTTCTGTCGCCTTCGCCCCACGTGCTAACTCCCCCTCAAAAGAAAGCTCACCCACTGTAATGATGAGGGGATAACTCTCTAACGAATCAAACCCGATCTTACTGCGGTCCACCCCTCTGGCAGATGCGCCCTGAACTGGGACAGCGGTTGTTGCAAGCAAAAGCAGTGATATCAATGCGGAAACAATCCTTTTCTTCATGGTGAAACCTCCTGTTCCTGATTCTGTGTGAGCCATGCAGCTATTTGATTCAGCTCTTTATTATTTTCATCTACCCAAAGCCCTTCATTAACACAGGTTATAGCTGCATCAACATCATTGTTGAAGATGGAGATGAGGGCACAGCAAGCATAATTCTTCGCTTCAAATGGATTTACTCTGAGTGCCGCAGTATAATATCTCAAAGCCTCGGTATACTCATTTGGTTCCTTCTCCAAAACATCTTTTGCCTTAGCCCGTAAATATTCGTCATTGAAGTTCAAAGGATGACGTTCCAAACCATAGGGTCTCGGCGTAAAAATTGCATAAAGGTCGGATTCTATCACGGCAAGCTCATCCCGTATCGTAGCAAGCTCATCTATGCCAAGCTCACTCAGATAGTAAAAAGCTGCGCTGTTCTCAGAAAACAGGGGATTGATCAAGGCATTTTGATAGGCTTCCTTTGCTTTGCTCTCATTCCCCTGAATGTGGTATAGTAGTCCTTCAAAATAATAAGGGTACGGCGAAACAGGGCTGATGGCAGCGATAGATTCCCAATCCTTATATGCAGGCTTCGCCGTAACATTCGTATCCTCCGCATCTGCCACATCCTTCAAATACTTGCTTTCACCCTTCATATCAAGGATAAGATCAACCGCAAACCTCATAGCGCTGACACTTGAACCGGCCATGCCGTAGTAATGCTGCGCCTGCAAGTTCATGTCGTTTTCGGTATAATCATCGCCTATTTTTTTAATTTCCAGCATAGCCTCTTTGAATTGAGTGTAGGCAGACGCAGAGACGATACTGCTGCGATAAATTATAAACGCCGATGCAGCTGCTATGATCAGTGCGGCAACAATGATAATTGAAAGAATACGGCCTCTCGGTTTTAGTTTTATTTTTTGAATGCCTTCCATTGGTAAATACCTCCTAACAAACACGACTATAGTGTTCAATATATAAGCATAAAAGGAAGTAAAAGGGTGTTCCTCCTAC
>Ga0265294_10005960_pt1 | contig 14749 bp, 15 predicted proteins | sample MunlanPumphouse3_FD_192504 | JGI IMG/M metagenome (GOLD analysis project Ga0265294, IMG submission 192504) | Groundwater microbial communities from a municipal landfill in Southern Ontario, Canada - Pumphouse #3 | ecosystem: Environmental > Aquatic > Deep subsurface > Groundwater | place... | reverse complement strand
AAAAATATTACTTTAACATCAACTACAACAACAACAAGTAGAGCCAAAAGTAGTAATGCTAAACTTACCTCGTTGACACTTTCAGCTGGAACTTTATCACCAGCCTTTAATGGATCAAACACTAGTTATAAAGTTTTAAACTTAAAAGACACAATTAAAAATGTTACAATTTCTCCTAAATGTGATATGTGTAATATTAAAATTATCTGTGAATCAGGATGTACTAATTATAATAATCAAAATAGACCCGAACTTATTATTGGGAAAAACGTTTTAAAAATTGAAACCATCAGTGAAGATGGCTCAAATAATAGTGAATACGATTTAATTATTTATCGTGGTGAGACCACTGATAATTCAACATTCTTAGAAGAATTGGAAATTGAAGACTTTAAAATAAGTGAGGCTTTTGATAAAGAAAACTTAGATTATACTTTAACAGTACCAAATGATACAACATTTTTAAATATTATTGCTACTCCCGAAGATGATGCAGCAACTATAGAAATAAAAGGGGCTGATGATCTTCAAGTTGGTGAAAACGTTGTTACAATTACTATTACATCTTCAGAAACTAAAGATAAAAAGATATATAATATAACAGTAACAAGATTAGATATTGATGAGGTAATGACTACAACATCACCAGTTGAGCCAACTTCTAAAAATAATAATACTTTATTAATAATTATTATAACATTAATTAGCTTAGCTATTATAGCAACAGCAGGATACTTTATTTTTAGAAAGAAAAAACCTAAAAATGGTAAAAAAGATAAAATAGCAAAAGATGGAAAAATAAAGATGCCAGAAGTTAAAGCTGAAATCGAAGTAAAAGAAGACGACATAATTAATGATTTAAATATAACTGTTGCTAAAACTAAACCTACAGTTGATGAGGCACTTGCTGATTTAATGACAACAAAAGAAATCATTTTTAAAGAAGAATAATTAGGGCCACTTAATATAATATATTAGGTGGTTATTTTATGAAGTTTATTGCTCATCGAGGTTTATATGATGAAAAAATAGGTGAAAACACATTATCTGCAATAGATAATGCTTTTAATAATGGCTTTTATGGAGTAGAGGTTGATTTACGAAAAACAAAAGATAATAAAGTAATTTTAATTCATGACTCATTTATTTCTAGAGTAAGTGATGGTTTTGGGCTTGTTAAGAATTTAACCTACAATGAGCTACTTAAATATAATTTTGGTAAAAAAACAAAAGAAAGAATACCTCTTTTAAATGATGTAATTAATAAATATCATAATTGGTTTTTCTTACTTGAATTAAAAGAGAAGATAAATATTGAAGAGTTAAATCTTAATAATAAGAATACTTATTATCTTAGTAGTTTTAATCAAGCATTTTTAAATAATATCCCCAAAAGTAATAAGTATAAAAAAGGAATTATTAATTATGTTTATAATACAAATATTAATTTAAAAGAATATGACTTTATTATGGTACTTGATTCTTTTATTACCGATAAAGTTTTTGAATATTATGAAAAACATAATATTGAAGTTATTATTTATGGAGTAGGTAATAAAATTAATTTAAATTTAAGTGAAAATAATCGTCAAAAAGTTAAATATGTTATTTAATCTTATTATATGCTTTTAAAATCATATCTTTTGCCATTATATTTATATTGTGCATTTAACTTTTTAGGCAAATTTTTACTTAAAAACAAAAAAACATGTTATAATATTTTGAAACGAGAATAATTTGGGGAATAAGTTTTTAAAAATCAAATTTTATTATGGGAGGTTTTAGAATGGAAATTGATTATAGTCCTTATATTGAACGTACTCCAGATGGACAATACAAAAATTTAATTCGTGAAATATTAGAAAAAGGTACTATTAATCCGTCAAGAATGACGGATAAAAATGGTAATAATATAAATACCATTGAATTATTAGGTGCTAACCCAATTAGATTTAATATTTTAGAAAATGGCGCACCATTTATTACAGAACGAAGTATTGAATCTTTTTGGGAATCACCAATAGGAGAGTTATTTGGTTTTATTAACGGAGCCAGAACTCAAGAAGAATTAGAAGCCTTTGGTTGTAAATGGTGGAAATACTGGGTAACAGAAAAAAAATGTGAAAAAAGAGGATTAGAAACAGGAGATTTAGGACCTGGTTCATATGGAGCAGCATTTGCTAATTTTCCCACCGCTGATGGTGGATCATTTAATCAATTTGCGGAAATTATTAAACAAATGAAAGAAAATCCGGAACTTAAAACCCATATTATCACACCTTTTATACCACAATATACAATTAGAAATACTGATCATCAACAAAAAGTTGTAGTTGTGCCTTGTCACGGTTTGATCCATTTCCAAATAATTCAAAATCGACTTTCAATGTTAATGTTTCAAAGAAGTTGCGACGTTTTAATTGGTTGTGCTAGTAACTGGGCTCAATATACTGCTTTATTATTAGCAATGGCGGAAGTTTTAGATTTGATACCACATGAATTTATTCACTCTATTTCTAATGCTCATATTTATGAAAATCAATTACCGTGGGTTGATGAAATACTAAGTAGAGAATCTAAGCCTTTCCCAACACTTAAATTAGTTAAAAAACATAAAAATATCTTTGATTATCGAAGTTCAGATTTTGAGCTTAGTGATTACAAAGCTGGAGACCCAATCAAAGATATACCAGTAGGAGTGTAATTATGTTAGATGCAAAAACTTTACAAATATTAGAAAATGCTCGAAAAAGCGGAAAAATAATTGGTCTAGTACAAGGCTCTTGGGATTTATTTCATGTTGGACATTTGAAATATATTAGAAAAGCAATGAGAAGATGTGATTTTTTAGTTATTGGTATGGATAGTGATGAAAAAATTCGTAAACGAAAAGGCCCGGGAAGACCTATAATTCCTGAAGTTGAAAGACGAGAAATGTTAGAAGAACTCGGTTTTGCTGATATTGTAGTTACAAAAGGCCCAGATGAACCTAAATGGGGGTTAATAAGAGCAGTTAGACCAGATGTTTTAATAGCCATTAGTGAAAATTATAAATTAGATGATATTCCAAAATTAGAAAGTATTTGTGGTAGAGTGGAAATATTACCACGTCAATCAGAAAGTTCAACTTCAGATGCAGTTAGAAAAGCTCAAATTGCTTCTAAAACCGAAAGATTAGATGAACGAGTTTTAAAAGTAGTAGAAGATATGAAAATAAGAAATGGTTTGACAGAAGAAATGAATGAACCGTTGTCTTTACTATTTGAACATTTAAAATATTCTACTGATTGGATTAATCCAGTTTCGGCTACTTGCTTTGTAAATGGCAAATGGTATGTTGGAAATAATAAGGTTGATAAATCAATTCCAAAATATGACTTAAATAATCGAACTGAACTGTTTTACAGTACAACTGAGCATGCTGAGATAAATTTACTTAAACAACTAGATAACGTTACAGTTATTGATACACCGGTTTGGGTAACTCTGTTTCCATGTGATACTTGTATGAAAGTTTTAAATGATAAAGGTGTTAAACAAATATATTACCTAGAAGATCATCCAGAAAGAAATTGGAGCAAAAGATCGCATCTTAAAGCCTTAGAATATGGAATATCAACAACTCCAATACTTACATCACCTGCGCTAGATGTTGATAATAATATTGAATGTAGTCTTTCGCTAGATTCAAATTATAAATATGTTAGTCCGTTAAATGTTCGTGCTCAAGAACAGCTAGATATTATGATAAGACAAGAGGCTGATGGCATTGATCCATTAGATCCAAAAGTATTAGCTAATGATATTTTGTTTTGGACTGATTTTTGGTATGTTACCAAAAATAAATTTCCAATTAAAGGTGCGGAATATCAAATTTTAATTTCAGCTTATAATCCAGTGTATAAATTAGAAGATATGTCTTTAGAAATGTGGATAGATTTAATGAGTGTTTGGATGAAGTTAATCAATGATTATCAAATACCAGGAGGAGCATTAGGTTTTAGATTTGGAGAAACACTTTATTCTGGGGCATCATTAAAAAGAATTCATGCTCATTTAATTAAACCTATGCAAGGTGAAAAATCAAAATTTACTATTGGAGGAAATAAAGAATTAAGACAAGGATTAGTATTACGTTTAAAACCTAAAACCAATAATTAAATGTCGCTGTTCACCCAAATGGTTACTGAGATATATAAATTGAGTTATAATACAATTGCTAGACATAAATGAGAAATTAGAAAGATAGTATTTAACTAACTATTTCAATTTATGTCTAGCAATATAAATTTCTTAGAAATAGTTAGTTAAATACTATTTTTTATATGACATTAGAAGAACTAAAAAACATCGTTAAAACAAAAAGTATAGAATCAACGACTACTGGAGAAACAATATACTACTTTTCAAGCTTATTATGTAATATCTCATTACTTCCTGAAGTAATAAGAGAATATTGGTAAATAGAAAACAATTAGAAGGCACTTAATAATTTACAAATTATACAAAAAGGAGCGCTAGCACTACTGTCTAGAGTTAAGAAAATGTATTTCTTTTATTACTGATAAAGTTTTTGATCGAAAAAGAAATTTTAAAAAATATTGGAAATACTAATAAATCTCAATATGTTTTAAAATAGCTCGTTCACTTTAAATTAATTATAATGGAGTAGGTAATAAAATTAATTTAAATTTAAGTGAAAATAATCGTCTAAAAGTTAAATATGTTATTTAATCTTATTATATGCTTTTAAAATCATATCTTTTGCCATTATATCTAAGTTATTTATATCTTTAATAGGTATAAGTTTTATTTCATAATAATTATTCTTAGAGCATTTTTCTAATTCTTCGCCACCTAAAGTAGGTATTCCGGAAATAATTTCCGAATGAAAAAAATGAGCTATAGTTTCTTCGTTTTCAATTTTACCAAGATAGCCGATAATTTTTATATCTACTGAAAGTTCTTCTTTTATTTCTCTTAAAGCACATTCTGTTAATTCTTCATTATTTTCAATACCACCACCGGGTATAACATAATATTCTTTAAAAGTTCCTTCTTCTTTAAGTCTTCTTCTAAACATTGTATAGACGTTTCCATCTTCGATAATAATGCTTCTAGCACTAATTCTTTTATTCATATATCCTCTTTTTTCTAACTTAAGTATAACATAATTTAAAAAATTGAGACATTATTACAAGTTAACTACTTTAAATTTTTTGTCTAAAAAAACAATTGCTTTTATAGACTTTACATGGTAGCATATAAAAATAAGAAGGGATCCACACCTTGTGGAAAAGGTATTTTAAGTAATGCAAAATAATTTTATTAATCCTGGTGATATAGAAAAAAGAGAAATCATTATACTTCCAAGAAATGAACAAAGGCATCGAGAATCAATCATTTATTTATTGGATTTATTAAAAACAAATGGTATTGACATCCCAGATGAGAGCTTGAAAGATTACTTGGACAAAAGATTTTTTGATTCAGAGCTAGGAGAAGAGAAAAATATGAATGTTTATATGAAAAATGATAATGTCCACCGCTCAGTAATCAGTTTCTTAAATAAACTACTCCAATCAAATAATATAGATATTACTGATGAGAGTCAAAAAGACTATTTATCAAACATTCATATTTATGATTGTCAGTGGAAAGATTATAGAAAGGAGTCAGGGGGAAGATAATGGGAAATGGAAATGATACAGTCCATAGTAGTTCATCTTATGATGTTGATAATCCGGGTCCAGATACCGTAAGTCAAACAAATTATCATTCTAACGGATCAGTACACCAATATGATTCAAAAGACGGTGACTGGGGAACCCATGGTCATTCAGTCTATGATAGTGGCAAAGATCACTACAATGGGAACTCATCGTATGATAGAAGTGTAGACGATCCAAAAAGCGAAGGTAGAAGTTGGAATGATAGACGCATGTTCTTAGAGTTTTTTAGTGAATTATCATTTGCTGAATTACAACAAATTGAATCTTTATCAACTAATGAATATGTTAAGCGTTCTGCAAGGCACTTTATGCAAAGTAATTGTGGTAACGATATGAATCGTGGATTAGGTTTATAAACTAAATCACAACTTTGAAAAACAAAGGTTTAGGTTCCTTTGTTTTTTTTATGATGCGGGAACTTCCAACTTTAATTACCATGAAAAATTTAAGATTGTAAATAGAAGCTCGCTATGTTAGAATAATAATATCTAGAGGTGATGAATTATGCTAGAAAAAACTTCGCTATTTAATATTGAAGAAATCGAGGATACTTTAATTAAAAAAACTTTGGAAGATGTATACCTTGCCCTTGAAGAAAAAGGATATAACCCAGTTAATCAATTAGTTGGTTATTTAACAAGTGGAGATCCTGGATATATATCTTCATATAAAGGGGCAAGAGTTAAAATATCTGAATATGATCGAAGTAAAATCTTAATTGCTATCTTAAAGGATTATCTATTTAAATGAGATACTTAGGAATGGATTTAGGAAACAAAACTCTTGGTCTTGCATTAAGTGATAAAGAAGGGATTATTTCTTCTCCTTATAAATTAATTAAATATACCAATTATGATGATTTAATTAAGGAAGTATTAGAAATAATTGATGAAAAAGAAGTAGGGACGATTGTTTTAGGTCTACCTAAAAACATGAATAATACCTTAGGACGTGCAGCAAAAAGATCGCTTGAATTTAAAAAGATGTTAGAAAATGTTTGTCCTCTTGAAGTTTATTTAGTTGATGAAAGACTAAGCACAATAGAAGCAGAAGGTATTTTAATAAAAGCTGATGTCTCTAGAAAAAAACGAAAAAAAATAATTGATGAAGTATCAGCAAGTATTATACTAGATACTCATTTAAGAAAGTTGGTTAAAAATGGATAAGAGTACAGGAAAATTTACAATTACAAATAATGGCATACAAACAGAATATGATGTTTTATTTACGTTTGATAATGAAGAAACAAAAAAAAATTATATAGTTTTTACTGATAATACACTTGATGAGAATAATAATATCAAAGTTTATGCTAATACATATAATCCAGAAACAATGGATTTAGGCGCTATTGAAACGGAAAAAGAATGGCAATTAATCGAAAACCTTCTAGCTGATTTACAAGAAAAAGTTGGTGAAGACGATGAACAACCAGCCAGAAAATAAAATAGATAATATTGTTTCTAAAATTACTTTAATAGTAACAATTATTTTAGTCATAGGGATGATTGTATTTTTCTGTATATCTCTATACTTTTTAGCACCAGTTGATTCAAAAAGTGATGATATGGTTAATTTTTTAGTTGAAGAAGGCTGGTCTAAACACAAAATAGCTGAGCAGTTAGATAAAGATAATTTAATTAAGAGTTCTTTTTTCTTTAAAATTTATATGAAAATTAATGAAAAGGAAATATATGCAGGTACATATAAATTATCAAAGAGTATGAGTGTTGATGAAATTATTCGAACTTTAAATAGTGCTAATTCACTTGAAAACGAAACAATAAGTATCACATTTATTGAAGGAAGAAGATTAATTAGTTATGTCGAGAAGATTAGTGAAACATTTGATATACCTAAAAAAGATATTTTGCATAAAATAAGTGATGAGAAATATTTAAATAGTTTAATTAATCAGTACTGGTTTTTAACTGAAGATATTCTTAATAAAGAGCTATATTACTTTCTTGAAGGCTATTTATTCCCAGACACATATATTTTCAAGAAAAGTTCTACTATTGAAGAGATAATTGGGAAAATGCTTAGCACCATGGAAGAGAAATTGAGTATTTTTAAAGAAGAAATTAATGTTTCTAATTACAGCATTCACCAGCTTTTAACTTTAGCTTCGATAGTTGAATTAGAAGGAGCAGGAAGCGATGATCGGGCAGGTGTTGCTGGAGTATTTTATAATCGCTTAAAAGATAACTGGACGCTAGGGTCAGATGTTACAACTTATTATGCAGCCGGCAAAGACTTTGATGTTGATTTGTCTTGGAGTGATATAAATGATTGTAATGCCTATAATACAAGAGGTACTTGTTTTACGGGTCTTCCAGTTGGACCAATAGCTAGTCCGAGCCTTGCATCAATTACTGCAGTGCTAGAGCCAACAGAGCATGATTATTACTATTTTGTGGCTGATATTAATAAAAAGACATATTTTAATATAACTGAGGCAGAGCATGATGCCGAAGTTGACAGATTAATAAAAGAAGAATTATGGCATGAATACTAGGAGGTATTTAAAGTGAAAGAAGTCATTATGGAAATGGAGCGGTATGCAGATACCAATAATATTCCAATAATTGAAGTAGACTCAATTAAATTTATAATGAAATATATAAAACTTAATAATGTAAAAAAAGTATTAGAAATAGGCTCTGCTATAGGTTACTCAGCTATATTGATGGCTAATGCTACTCAAAATGTTGAAATAACAACGATTGAAAAAGATGAAAAAAGATATCGAGAAGCAGTTAAAAATATCAATAAATGTAATCTAGATAAAAGAATTGAAGTAGTTTATAATGATGCCTTAGAAGTAAATTTAGCTGGTCATAAATATGATTTAATATTTATAGATGCTGCTAAAGGTTCATATATTAATTTTTTTGAGAAATTTTGTCATTATTTAAATCCAGGTGGAGTAATAATAACTGATAATTTAAAATTCCATGGACTAGTAAATAATAAAGCATCAATTAAGACTAAAAGTTTAAGAGGAATAGTAAAGCGAATTGAAAAATATATTGAGTTTCTAAATAATAATAAAGATTATGTTACTAAGTTTTATGATATAGGAGATGGCTTATCAGTAAGCATTAAAAAAAATGAGGGAAAATAGTAAAGTTTTAATTAATATTAATAATTTGGATGAAATAAATAAATTTAAGGAAATTGGGATAACTAATTTTCTTTTTGCACTTCAGGATTTTAGTATTGGTTATAAGGAATATACATTAGATGTTTTGAAAAAACTAAATGTAAATATTTATCTTAATATAAATATTATAATGGATACTAAAAAAATAGCTGAATTTAAAAAAATAATTAAAGATTTATATTTTATAAAAGGAATTTTTTTTGAAGATATAGGGGTATATAATCTTCTTAAAGAAGAAAATATACCCCTATTTTGGAACCAAAGTCACTTTGTAATAAATAGCATTAGTATTAACTCATGGCTTACTAGAGTAGACTCTGCTGTTTTAGCAAATGAGCTTATGCAAGAAGAAATTAAATATATCTTAAGTAAAGTAATTAAACCAGTGGTAGTGAAAATATTTGGTTATAATATAGCAATGTATTCAAGAAGAACCCTATTAACTAACTATAACAATGTCCATAAACTAAGTTCTATTAATAAAGCCTATTTAGAAGCTAACAATAATATATTTATTGCTAAAGAAAATAATAATGGTACAGTTTTATTTTATAGTAAACCATTTAATTATTATCATATAATTAATGAACTTGATAGTAATAAAATATACTATTATTTATTTGATGCATCATTTACTGATTATTTAAAGATTATTAATAATGAATATAAAATAAGTGATGAAAAGTTTTTAAATAATAAAACTATTTATAAATTGGAGGATTAAAATGATAGAATTGCCCCTATAAACCGTTGACAAGTTTTTTTATATTTGTTAATATGTCTTTGAAATATGAATGAAGGATGGTTATTATGAACTTAGATATTAAAAGAGTTTATGTGGAAAAAAGATTAGGGTTTAACACCGAGGCATTAAATATATTAAGCAGTTTAAAGGAAGACCTAAATATTGATAAATTATATAATCTTAGAATATTAAGTAGGTATACAGTATCAAATATTGAAGAAGATGACTTCAAAAGCAGTGTAAAAGCTGTTTTTTCAGAGCCAAATAAAGATATTGTTTATTATGAAGATGTTGATTTAAAAGGTCATGTATTTGCCTTGGAATATTTGCCAGGACAATATGACCAAAAAGTAGATTTTGCAAAACAGTGCATGCAAGTTGTAATAGGAAAAGAAAAACCGATTATTAAACATGCAAGAATATTTGTTCTTGAAGGTGAGCTATCCAAAGAAGATATCAGAAAAATCAAGAAATACTTAATTAACCCTGTAGATACCATAGAAATAGAGATAGCTAAACCTAGTGAATTAGATGGAGATTATCCTGATGCATTAGATGTAGAAACAATAAATCTAATAAATAAATCTAAAGAAGAAATTGAAGCATATCGAAATGAAGCGGGTCTTGCTATGAGTTCTGAGGATTTATTATTTTGTCAAAAATATTTTAAAGACACAGAAAAAAGAAACCCAACAATTACGGAAATTAAAGTAATTGATACTTACTGGTCTGATCACTGTAGACATACAACCTTTTCTACGGTTATAGAAAACATTGAATTTGAAAAAGGAACAGTAACAGAAGAAATAAAAAATACATTCAATAAATATTTAAATGTAAGAAAATTTGTTTACAAAAGCAAAAAAGATATAACCTTAATGGATTTAGCGACAATAGGCGCTAAAGAATTGAGAAAATCTGGACATTTAAATGACTTAGAAATATCTGAAGAAATTAATGCTTGTAGCATCATTATAAATGTGGAAAAAGATGGAAAAGATGAAGAATGGCTTTTAATGTTTAAAAATGAAACTCATAACCATCCTACAGAAATTGAGCCTTTTGGCGGTGCAAACACATGCCTTGGAGGTGCAATAAGAGATCCTCTTTCAGGACGCTCTTATGTTTATCAGGCAATGCGAATTTCAGGATGTGCTGATGCTAAACAAAAAATCGAAGACACACTGCCGGAAAAGCTTCCTCAAAGAAAAATTACAACTGAAGCAGCGAAAGGATACAGCTCCTATGGAAATCAAATAGGAGTAACGACAGGTTATGTAAATGAAATATATCATCCCGATTATGTTGCTAAAAGGTTGGAAGCAGGTGCAGTAATTGCAGCAGCACCAAGAGAAAATATAAAAAGAGAAACTCCCAAAAAAGGTGATATTGTAATTATATTAGGAGGAAAAACAGGCAGAGATGGTTTGGGAGGAGCAACAGCTTCCTCTAAGAAACAGACAGAAAAAGAAACTAAAGTATTAGTCGGTATGGAAGTACCAAAAGGAAATCCTCCCCTTGAAAGAAACATTCAAAGGTTATTCAGAAGAAAAGAAGCAAGCATATTAATAAAAAAATGTAACGATTTTGGTGCTGGAGGTGTTTCCGTAGCCATAGGTGAATTAGCTGATGGATTAAATATAAACTTAGACTTGGTAACCGTAAAATATGGCGGTTTAGACGGAACTGAATTAGCAATATCCGAGTCCCAAGAAAGAATGGCTGTTGTTGTAAGAAAAGAAGATGTAAAAGAATTTAATAAATATGCCCATGAAGAAAACTTAGAGTCAACTGTAGTTGCAAAAGTTACTGATGACAGAAGGCTTAAAATGACGTGGAGAGGCAAGACAATATTTAATATAAGCAGAGATTTTTTAGATACTAATGGGGTAAAACAAAAAATAAATGCTAAAATTGTTGAGCCTATTAATATTGATTATGAAAAAAAAATTGAAAATAGCAATCTAAAAAAGATGTGGCTTAAAAATTTAAAAGATTTAAATGTTGCCTGCCAAAAAGGATTAATTGAAATGTTTGATTCAACAGTAGGGGCAAGCTCTGTGATAGTTCCGTTAGGAGGAAAAAATCAACTTACACCAGCCGAGGGAATGATAGCTAAAATTCCGGTTGAACATGGAATAACAAATACCTGCTCTCTTATGGCTTATGGCTTTGATCCTTATCTTTCTAAAGAAAGCCCTTATCACGGAGCAATATATGCAGTAATACATTCTATCGCTAAAATTGTTGCAATGGGTGGAGATTATAAAAATATCAGGCTTTCATTCCAGGAGTATTTTGAAAGACTAAATAAAGAGCCTGAAAGGTGGGGTAAGCCTCTAAGTGCATTATTAGGAGCATTCAAAGTTCAACATGAACTAAAAATTCCTTCTATTGGGGGTAAAGACAGCATGTCTGGTACCTTTAACGATATTGACGTACCACCTTCATTAATAAGCTTTGCAGTAGCAATATCAGATGTAAAAAATATTATTTCACCTGAATTTAAGGACGTAAACAATCAAGTTATATTAATAAAGATTAAAAAAGACATTAATAATATTCCTGATTTTGAAGATATTAAAATTAAATACCCATCAATTCATGAAGCTATTAAAACAGGAAAAGTAATAAGTGCTCACACCGTAGGGTACGGAGGAATTGCAGCGGCCATCAGCAAAATGGTCTTAGGAAATGACATAGGTTTTAAAGCGCATGATAATTTCCCATTAGACAAAGAATATTTTTATTCAAGTTACGGTGATATTATTTTGGAGATAAATGATTCATTTTTAGATTTATTTACAGACTACATTAAATTAGGAAAAACAATGAATAAAAAGGAAATTTCAATTAATGATGTTCATATATCCTTGAAAGAAATAAAAAACACCTGGATAGAACCTTTAAACAATGTATTTCCGGTTAAAAAGGATACATCAGGAATTATCGATGACTATAGTTTTAGTGTTAAAGGTACTGTTAAACCAGTTGTAACAATTATAAAGCCAAGAGTATTTATTCCCGTATTTCCAGGAACAAACGGCGAATATGACATCCAGAAAGCCTTTGAAAAGGCAGGTGCAAAAACAGATTTATTCGTGTTTAGAAATTTAAGCCTGCAGGATATAAGCGATTCAATAAAGGAAATGAGCTCCCTTATAAAACAGTCTCAAATTATTGCCTTTCCCGGCGGACCTGGTTCGGGAAAGTTTATTGAGACAGTATTCAGGAATCAATTGTTAATAGATGCAGTTAAAGACCTTTTGAAAAACAGAGACGGTTTAATTTTAGGTATCGGTGATGGTTTCCATGCTCTTATTAAATTAGGCTTAATACCTTTCGGAGAAATAACCAAAATAAAAGAAGATTATCCAATCTTAACCTATAATAAAATAGGACGTCATGTGTCAACCTTTGTTAAAACAAAGGTTGTAAGCAATCTATCACCTTGGTTAAGTGGGTGCAATGCATACGATATTCATTATTTGCCTTTGTCCCATGGTGAAGGAAGATTTGTAGCAAATGAAAAATGGATTGGAAATTTGAAAAAAAATGGCCAAATAGCCACTCAATATGTAGACAATGATAATAACCCCACTTATGACGGATTTTACAATCCAACTGGTTCAATGGAAGCAGTAGAGGGGATAACAAGTATTGACGGCAGAATATTTGGAAAAATGGCCCATTCAGAAAGACTTGATGAAAATATATACAAAAACATTCCTGGAAATAAGGACCAGTTAATATTTGAATCGGCAGTAAAATATTTTAATAATTAATTGAACTTGATTGGAGGATTAAGATGATAGAGTTACTAGCTCCAGCAGGAGATTTTGAAAAATTAAAAGTAGCGCTTCATTATGGTGCTGATGCAGTTTATTTTAGTGGTCAAAACTATAGTTTAAGGGCTAATGCTAAAAATTTTTCAAATGAAGAAATTGTTAAAGCTGTAAAAATAGCTCATGATGTAAATAAAAAAGTTTATGTAACAGTTAATATTATTTTTCATGATGAAGATTTCAGTGGACTAGAAAGTTATTTAAAGTTTTTAGATCAGACTGGTGTTGATGGAATCATGGTTAGTGATATAGCCGTTATTGAACTTTGTAGTAACCTTTTATTAAAGTTAGAAGTTTATTTATCAACACAGGCATCAGTCTTAAATGAAGAAGCAGCTTTATTTTATAAAAGTTTAGGAGTTAAAAGAATAGTTTTAGCAAGAGAAGCTTTAAAAGAAGACATCCAAACTATTAAGAAAGTAACTAATTTAGAATTAGAAGCATTTATTCATGGTGCTATGTGTACAGGCTTTAGTGGTAGGTGTATTTTATCAAATTATATTACAGGTAGAGATTCAAATAGAGGTGGTTGCGCCCAAATATGTCGCTGGAACTTTAATTATCAAGACGAGGAAAAAAAACATCTATCTGATAATTTTTCACTTGCTTCAAAAGATTTAAGTATGGCACCATACCTTAAAGAAATGAAAGACGCCGGAATTTATTCGTTTAAAATAGAAGGAAGAATGCGAAGCATTTACTACATAGCAACAGTAATTCATTCATATCGTTTATTAATTAAAAATCTAGGAAACAAAAATCAAATAACTGCATATACTAGATTTATACATAATGTACTTGATAGATGTGCTAATAGAGAAACAACTCCTCAATTTTTTAATAAAATGGCTGGAGCTGATGAACAATACTATTTAAATAGTAGGTTAGAAGTATCTAATCAAGACTTTTTAGGTATAGTAATAGAGAATAAAGATAACATAATAACTATAGAACAAAGGAATTATTTTAAACTTAATGATGAAGTACAATTTTTTGGTCCAAATATTGATAATTTAAATTATATAATAGATAACATTTATAATGAAAAGCTTGATAAAATCGAGGTTGCCAATCATCCCCAAATGATTATAAAAATTAAAGCAATCCTTCCTGTATCAACAGGTGATATAATGCGATGGAATCTTTTCGTTAGTAAATGAGTGTAGGTAGTATAAGGGCTAAAAGAGGTAAAGAAAAAATCTTCGCCCCATAATATGCTCTTTTTTTGTTGTTTTTCATTAAAAAACCTGTTTTTATTAAA
>Ga0265294_10005959_pt1 | contig 14750 bp, 12 predicted proteins | sample MunlanPumphouse3_FD_192504 | JGI IMG/M metagenome (GOLD analysis project Ga0265294, IMG submission 192504) | Groundwater microbial communities from a municipal landfill in Southern Ontario, Canada - Pumphouse #3 | ecosystem: Environmental > Aquatic > Deep subsurface > Groundwater | place... | reverse complement strand
TTGCCGACGAGCAGCCGTCCGTTGGCGACGGCGCCCTCGCCGACATGCAGAATGGCGCGGGAGTCGGATGCCGCGCCGACGAGCAGCGCCGGACCGGTCCGGCTGTAGCCGGGATCATCCGTGTTGAGCGCGGTGCCGGCCAGTCGCAGGACGGCGCGTGCGGAGGCGTCGGGTGCTGCGCCGACGGCGACCGAATAGGTGTGCAGCGCGTGGTTGCCGGTGGCGGTCAGGTCGAGTTCCCCGTTGTACACATCGACCGGACCCAGATCGGGAGCGCTGCCCGTGAGGCTGAGCGTGTGCGTCCCGAGTTTTTTCAGTCCGATGAACGGGAAGTCGCTCGTGAAGGCGAAATCCTCGTAACAGGTGTCGAAGCCGAGGGCGGTGGAGGCGGGTGCCGTGGAGAACGTTGTATCGGCCAGGGCCGTGAGCTGCGCGTGGCTGAAGCCGTCGGCGGAGGTGCCGGAGGCGACACGGGCGATGAAGGCGCCGGTGTCGGAAACGGTGAGGCCCGCGACGGCCTGCGCACCCAGTGTACCGGGCGCGACGGCGTAGAGGTTGCCCTGTGTCACGGTGGTGGCGCCGGCGTACGTGTTGGCCGGGTTGAAGAGCCAGAACCAGCCTTCGCCCTCCTTGAGCAGGCCGCCGTCTCCGCCGACGGCGCCGGTGATGGCGGCGGTTCCGCCGGGCAGGGCATTGAGGCGCGACGTGCCTGATGAGAGCGTCACCGGCCCGGCCCAGACATTCAGATTGGTGTCCATGTTGCCGTTGTTGACGCGGAAATAGGCGTTGTCCGCAAGATTCAGCGACCACAGCAGGGGCGCTGTCATCTGATACAGGCAGACGCCCGCGCCGGCGGCGGCGTCGGCGACCGTGGCCGCCGAGCCTTGGAAGTCGCTCTGCTCAAAGCGGAACATGCCGTCGGCGATCTGCACGGAAGTAGCGGCGGTCACATTGGAGACCGCCGACTGCACGATGGAGAATTCGCCGCCGCCGTTGACGGTCAGCGCGTGGCCGCCGAAATCGAAGGCGCCGCCGCGCACATCGAAGCGCGAGGCCGAATACACGGCCGCCTCGCCGGAGAGCGCCACGTTTCTGAAGGCGTTCAACTGGTTGACGCCGCCGCTGTGGCGCAGGGCGCCCAAGCCGTCCGGGCCGGTGCCTTCCGCTGTGATCGGATTGGCGATGGACGCGGTACCTGTGACGGGGTTGGCGGTGGCCGGCGCGTTGGCGATATCCAGCGCGCCGCCGTTCGCGATGGAGACGGGGCCGATGCCTAGCGAGCCGTTCTGTCCGGAATAGAGGGTGCCGCCCTGGATGAGGGTTCCGCCCGAGTAGGGGCTGGGACGGGCGAGGGCCAGGTCACCGGCGCCGGTCTTGAGCAGGGGCCCTGAGCCGCTGACGGTCGCGCTCATGACGGTCGTATGGCCAGCGGGCGTGTCGAATGTGAGCAGGCCTTCCTGGATCAAGAGCGGGCCGGTGAAACCGAGCGGGCCGCCGAGCGTCACATTGCCGGGGCCGGCCTTGGCGAGCGCGAGGTGCGTGCCGTAGGCGTCGGCCACGCCGGCCGCGACGGCCAACTCCGCGGCCGGGTTGTCGTTACGCAGCGACAGCAGTGTCTCGTCGCGTTGGGCGGCGATCTGCCACTTCTGCATGAGGTAGGCCTCGACCGCCGCGCGGTCGGTGTCCGAGAGCGTGTAGTCGAAGACAAGCACTTCGGCCACATCGCCGGGCCCCGAGAAATTGGCGGCGGTGTTCGGGCGGTGCAGCAGGCGGATGGGGGCGTCGACCGTGGCGAAGGCGAAGGTCTTGGTGCCGAGCAGCACGCCGTTGCGATAGCCCGCGCCGGCGTCCGGTATGTCGTTGAGGCCCGAGATAAAGGTCAGTACATTATGTCCAGCGGGCGAGGGCGTGGTGATGTCGAGGTCATTGGCCTTGGTGGAGAAGGATGTGGCGGTCGGGCGTTCGCAGGTGCAGAAGTCCTGATTGTTGCCGGCATCGGAGCCGAGAAAGAGCGCGTAAAAATTGTTCTGCGAGACGTGGTGGCGCGCCGCGACGAGGAAGGTGGTGCGCGGGGCCTTGTCGGCGATGCCGGGCGTGCCGAGCGAGGCGAGGCCCTGCGGCGGCGCGATGCCGTCGGCCCGGGCGACGCCGAGTCCGTTGACCGCCCCCGGGACATAGCGCGGTCCGATGCGGTCGCCGGGCACGACGGCGTCCAGCGCGCTGCCGAGCGATCCTTTGTTGGCCAGCAGCGCGATGCGGCCGTCGGCGTTGGTGGTGACGGTCGCGGTGTCCGCGAGGTCGTACCAGGCCAGCGGGGCGGTCGGCAGAGCGGGCAGCGCGGCGGCGCCGCCGGGCGGCGTCTGGGCGGAGGGCGCGTTCAGCGTGCCGTTGGCGAGCGTCAGGCTGTTGCCGGTGGTCCCGATGGCAACGAGCGAGGCGGCGAGGGTTTGTCCGCCGAGGTCGACGGCCGCAGGGTCGGCCGCATGCTGCTGCGTGAGCGAAAAGAGGCGCGTGGGGTCGGCGGCGAGGGTGATGCCGCCCGCCGTGCCGGCGGCGTCGATGACGGCGGCTGCGGTCGCGTCGTCCGGAATCACCGAGGGGCCGAGCGCCGTCAGGGAAACGGTCGGGCCGGTGGCGCTCGCGGCCAGCACGCCCAGCGCGGCGTCATACAGGGCGGGCTGGCCGTTGACGGTGAACCAGGCGGGCATCGGGCCGGGCGTCATGTTCTGGATCAGGAGCCGGTTGGACGGGGAGCCCAGCGCCGGCGCCTCGATGTCCAGGGTGGAGCCGGCGGCGCGCACGAGCGTCGGCACGGTGACGGTCGAGGCGGTGGGGGCGCGCGGGAGCGACCAGCGCACGCCGGCGCCGTTGAGCGCGTTGGTCAGCGGCAGGGTGACGGCAAAGCCGTCTGCGGCCGCCGGGTTGAACGCCAGCGTGCCGCCGGCCTGACAGGTGAGCAAAAGGGTGTTGAAGACCGCGCCGGGGCCGACAGCCAGCGTGCCGCCGCTGTTGACCGTCAAGGTGCTGTCGGTGGCCGTGCCGGTGAAGAGCAGCGTGCCGGAGCCCGCCGCGACATTCAGGAGGCCGGCGCCGTTGGAGAGCGTGCCGCTGAGGATGTTGGTCTGCGTGCCGGTGAAAGTCAGCGTTTTGGTGCCGGAAGAAATGGGGGCGATGGCGCCGCTGAACGTCAAAGGGCCGCCGCCGGCATTTTCGAACGATGTGGTGCCGGCGCTGAGTTGGACGGGCAGCGCCAGCGTGGCCGGCAGGGTGCCGGCGTAGACAAACTTGGACGGGCTGCCGTCGGAGCGTGCGGCGGTCACGCCCAACGCGGCGGGGTCGGTGAACACAAGGGTGCCGTTGCCCGTCGAGATGCGGGCCGTGCCCGTGAAGGTGTTGCCGGGATTTGTCAGGAGCAGGGTGCCTGTCGAGTTCAGCTCGATGCCGGCGCCGGCGGTGCCGGTGATGCGGGCGGCGATCGTGAGGGTGGTGCCGGCCGCGGGTTTGATGTTGGCGAAGTCTGTGGTGGACGTGCCGTTGCGCGAGACCGTAATGTCGCCGTCGCCGCCGAGGATGAAGTCCGTGCTGGCGGTCAAGATGTCGCCGCCGCTGTTCGAGAGGGCGAGCGTCGCACCCGAAGCGATCGTGACCGTGGCCGGGGCGTTGACAAAGAGCGTTTTCAGTGTGATGCTCGCCGGGATTGTGACGGTCGCCGCGGTGTTGAGGGTCGCCGTGTCGCCAGCGGTTTGCGGCACACCGTCTGACCAGTTAGCGGCGTCTGCCCACGATCCTGCTGCGCCGCCGATCCACGTGGCGTTTACGGCCGAGACGCCGCGCACAACCGTCAAACACAAGAGGGCGGCTGAGCATAAGCTACGGACATACAGGCTGGTCATATGTGTTTCCCTTCGACGTGTTGGTTTCAAAATGGGTCAGCAGTGTGCAAAAGAACACCACTCTAATCTTACCTCTTATTGGCTTATGGGGGCAAGGCCGAAATGGAAGATTACCTACAAACACGCTTCTCAGCCGTGACAGGCCGGCCATTTTCATGCTATAGTGCGTCTTCCTCTATGAGCAAGAGACCGTCACAGTTTGATTTCTGGTTCGCCGTCAACAACACGGAGATCGTGATGCCGCCCAAGCGCCATCTCGAAACCTTCGGCAACACCATCATCAACTACTATCTGGTGAGTGAGCTGATGGATGCCGCGGGTAAAGTCCGGGTGCGCGAGGGACGCATGCAAGCGCTGCGGCCCCAGATCATCACGCCCTCCGCCTATTCCTCGACGCTGCTCGAAGGGTTCGGCGAACAGGCGCAAAAATACCTGGAGTGGCTCAAAGAGCATGAAGATTCAGTGCGCATCCTGCGCTACGGCTACACCCTCAAGCAGGAGGCCTTCAGCGAGCAGGTCCTGACCGACACGCCCGAGGCGGTGCTGGAGCGCGTGGCGCGTGAAGCGGCCGCCAAGAATGACCCGTTTGCCGCCGTGGTCAAGGGGGTGGATGACCCTTGGGATGTCTGCCTCGTGCGCCTGTTTTGGGCCGTGATCCAGAACTCCGCGCAGGCCAACATCCGCGAGCTGCACGAGCGCCGCATGTTCGAACTGCAGGACGGCCTGCCCGCAGGCCTGCGCGACGAGATCGAGAAGGGCTTTCTGGCCGCCTCCAAAGACGCAAACCTGATCAAGCCGCTCGGCAAGCTCTTGCAAGACAACGGCCTCTTCGAACGTTTTCAGGACCGGTTCTTCGACCTCATCCAAAAACGCGGATAACGCTATGACCATTACCGAAAAAATCCTGGCCCGCGAATCGGGCGCCTCCCTGGTTTCCCCCGGAGACAACATCTGGGTCAATGCCGGCATCCTGCTGACGCACGATGTCTGCGGTCCCGGCACCATCGGCATCTTTCAGCGCGAGTTCGGCAACGACGCCAAGGTCTTTGACCCTGAAAAGATCGTCATCCTGCCGGACCACTATATCTTCACGGCCGATGAAAAGGCTCACCGGAATGTGGACATCCTGCGCGCCTTCGTCAAGGAGCAGGGCCTGCCCTACTTCTATGATCCAGGCACCGAACGCTACTGCGGCGTCTGCCACGTGGCCCTTCCCGAGCTGGGCCATGTGCGTCCGGGCGAGACAATTTTCGGCACCGACTCGCACACCTGCACGCATGGCGCGCTGGGCGCCTTTTCGACCGGCATCGGCAACACCGACGCGGGCTTCATCATGGGGACCGGCAAGCTGCTGGTCAAAGTCCCGCCCACGCTGCGCTTCGTGCTGGACGGCGAGATGCCCGCCTACGTGTCGGCCAAGGATTTGATCCTGCATATCATCGGCGACATCGGCGTGGACGGCGCCACCTACTGCGCGATGGAATTCGCCGGTACCGCGATTGACGCGCTGAGCATCGAGGAGCGCTGCACCATCTGCAACATGGCGGTCGAGGCCGGCGCTAAGAACGGCATCATCGCGCCCGACGCCCAGACGCTCGCCTATGTCAAAGCCCGCACCGCCAAGTCGTTTGAACCGCTCTACAGCGACCCCGGCGCGCAGGTCCAGGCCGAGTACCGGTATGACGTCGCGACGCTCGAGCCGGTCGTGGCCCGGCCGCACCTGCCCGACAACAAAGCGCTGGCGCGCGCCTGCCGCGACGTGAAGGTTGACCAGGTCTACATCGGCTCCTGCACCGGCGGCAAGCTGGAGGATTTCGTCATGGCGGCGCGGATCATGAAGGGGCGGAAAGTCGCCGTGCGCACGTTGCTCGTGCCGGCCACGCGCGTGGTGGAGCAGGGGCTCGTCGATACGACGATCGACGGCCAGAGCCTGCGCCAGATCTTCGAGGCGGCAGGCGTCGAGCCGATCGCGCCGCCCTCCTGCGCGGCCTGCCTCGGCGGACCGATCGACACCTTCGGGCGCACCCACGGCCACGAGGTCGTGGTCAGCACAACGAACCGCAACTTCATCGGCCGCATGGGCTCGAAGGATTCGCAGATCTACCTAGCCTCGCCCTATACGGCGGCCGCCAGCGCCCTCACCGGCCACATCACCGACCCGCGCGATATCGCCTAGCGCCACGGCGGGCCATGCGCCTGCCCATTCTATCAGGAGAGACACCCCATGCCCAAAGACACCCTCATCCGCGGCCCCGTCTACGTGCTCGAGGACAACATCGACACCGACCTGCTTATCCCGGCGTGCTATCTGAACCTCGTGCCCACGATTCCGGAGGAGTACCGCAAACTCGGCTCGTACGCGCTCGCCGGCTTGCCCGACTCCTTCCCGAAGTTCGCCTCGAACCCGGACGGCACCACGCCCTTCCCGATCGTCATCGGCGGCCGCAACTTCGGCTGCGGCTCGTCGCGCGAGCACGCGCCGATCGCCCTCGGCGCCGCTGGTGCGAAGGCGGTTGTTGCCGAGAGCTATGCGCGCATCTTTTTCCGCAACTCGGTCGCCACCGGCGAGATCTTCCCGCTGGAGTCCCAGACGCGCCTGTGCGAGGCGTTCAAGACCGGCGACGAGGCCGAGATCGATATGACGTCGAACACCCTCACGCGCCTTGCGGACGGCGCGGTCTTCCCCCTGAAACCGATCGGCGCGGTCGCGCCGGTCATCGCCGCCGGCGGCATGTTCGCCTATGCCCGCGAGATCGGGATGATTAAGAAATGAGCACTCGGAGCACACGCGTCATCGCTATCGCCAACCAGAAGGGCGGCGTCGGCAAAACGACCACGGTCGTCAACTTGGCCGCCGCGCTCTCTCAGATGCAGAAGACGGTCTTGGTCATCGACCTCGACCCGCAAGCCAACGCCACCAGCGGACTCGGCCTGCAGCGCCAGCCGGGCCTCAGCCTCTATCCGGTCCTCACGGGAGCGGCCGATGTGGCAGACATCATCCAGGCCACGCCGTACGAGGGCATCAACATCATCCCGTCCGAGCTTGACCTGGCCGGCGCGGAGATCGAGATCGCGCGCCAGGAAAACCATCTGGCCGTGGTCCGCAACGTGCTCGACCGCGTGCTCACCGCCGGCGTCTTCGACTATGTGCTGATGGACTGCCCGCCTTCACTCGGCATCCTGATGACCTCCTCGCTCGCGGCGGCCGACGGTATTGTCGTCACCATGCAATGCGAGTATTACGCCATGGAGGGGCTGAGCGTGATCACCTCGCTGATCGACCAGCTCCGCGCCAACGGGGTCAATCCGGACCTGCAGCTCGAAGGCATCCTGATGACGATGTTCGACGGCCGCACGCGCCTGGCCGCCGACGTGGTGTCGGAGGTGCGCGCGCATTTTGCCGAGAAGGTCTACGACACCGTCATTCCGCGCAATGTGCGCATCAGCGAGGCCCCCAGCTTCGGCCAGCCGGTGATCTTCTACGATCCTTCAAGCCGCGGCGCGGAGGCCTACCGTGCCTTTGCGGCCGAGTTCGCGCGTCGTACCGCGCCGGCCGTCCGCACGTCATAGACGAACGCCGCGCCCCCCTCGCGACGTGCCCGGTGACGCAGCGTGTCAAACGGTTGCCCGCTTGCCCGGATACGGCAGGCGTGCTACAGTTGTCAACATGATGACACGACAAGCATTCGCGTTCATGGCGGCCGCCGCGTGCGGTGTGGCCGCGGCCGTGCAGGCGGAACCGCTCACGGTTTTCTTCGGGACCGGCGGTGCGCCGGCCAAAGGCATCTACCGCGCGTCGTTCGACACGCAGACCGGCAAGCTGGGTCCGGCCGAGCTCGCTGCGGAGATCGGCGGGCCGGGGTTTCTCGCGCTTCATCCCGACGGCTCCATGCTCTATGCGGTGGCGGACGGTGAGGGCGGGCAGGGCGTGACCGGCTACCGCATCGGCCGCGACGGGGCGTTGACCCCTTTCACGGCGTCGCCCACGGGCGACGGTCAGGCGTGTCATGTCGAGGTGCACCCTTCCGGACGTTTTCTGCTGACCGCGCAGTACGGCGGCGGGTCGGTGGCGCTCTTCCCGCTTGACGGCGAGGGCCGCCTCGGCGCGGCCACGCTGCAGGAACATCCCGCACCGGGTTCCGGCGTGGTGGCGGGCCGGCAGAAGGCGCCGCATCCGCACTGCTGCCGCTTCTCGCCCGACGGCCGTTACGCGCTGGTCCCTGACCTCGGCCTGGACGGCATCGTGATCTACCGGGTGGATGCAGCCGCGCAGACGGTGGTGCGCCACGGCTTTGCCAAGGCACCACCCGGCGCGGGGCCGCGTCACATGCGCTTTTCGACCGACGGCCGCTTCATCTATCTGCTCAACGAGCTCTCGCTGGCGGTCTCGGCCTATGCCTGGGACGCTGCGGCGGGAACCGCGCGGCTGTTGGCAACCACGCCGACGCTCAGCGAGGCGGTGAAGGCCGGCGAAGCGCACAACAGCGGCGCTGAAATTCTGACGCATCCCGGCGGGCGGTTCCTCTACACGTCCAACCGCGGGCATGACTCGGTGACGGTGTTCCGCGCCGAGCCGGCCACGGCCGCGCTGGAGGCGGTCCAGGTGCAGCCGGTGCGCGGCGCCTTCCCGCGCAACATCAATCTCTCGCCGGACGGCGGCTGGCTGCTGGCGGCCGGTGCCGATTCGGGCACGGTCGCCGTGCACAAGGTGGATCCGGAAACCGGGCGGCTCACGTATCAGACGCGCAACGTGATTCAGGTTCCCGCGCCGATCTGCGTGCTCTTTGCCCGCGTGCCGCAGAAGTGATGCTGCTGCGGAGAGATGTTTAGACCCGAAGACGGGGATTAAACTCAGCGTTTGCCCAAGAGATAGAGAAACGCCGGGCCACCGATCACCGCCGTGATGACGCCGACCGGGATTTCGGTCGGCGCGATCACGGTGCGGGCGATGCCGTCGCAGACGGCCAGCACGCTGCCGCCCAGCAGAAACGCGCACGGCAGGACCATGCGGTAGTCGAAGCCGCTCAGGCACCGGACGACATGAGGGACGATCATGCCGATGAAGCCGATCGGGCCTGCCACCGCCACGCAGGCCGCAGTCGCCACGCCCGCGCCGAGAAAGGTGAGCCGCTTGACGCGTGCCACGTCCACACCGTGGCCGAGCGCCAACTCTTCGCTGAACGCCAAATGGTTGTAGGCGCGCGCCAGGGAGAGCAGCAGCAGCACGCCCGGCATGCCGAGGACGAGCACGGACACCAGTTCGCGATAACCGAGGACATCGAGCCCGCCCATCATCCAGCGGTTGAAGGACAGGACCTCGAACGGCGAGACGATGTAGACCAGCAACAGCATGGCGCCGCTGCACACGATGCTGAGCGTGACGCCGGCCAGCAGCAGCGTGTGCACAGTCGGCGCGCCGGCCCGGCGCGCGAACAGCCAGACCATGCCCATCGCCACAGCCGCGCCGAGCAGCGCAAGCGCCTGCGTGGAACTCAACGGCCCGCATGCCAGATTCAGAGCGGGGAACGCCTGCGTGAGAAAGGCTCCCACCGCCGCGCCGCCGGCCACCCCCAACGTCCACGGTTCGGCCAGCGGATTGCGGAAAAGGACTTGCAACGTGGCCCCCGTGAGCGAGAGCATGCCGCCGACCAGCAGCGCCAGCAGGATGCGCGGCAGCCTCTGCTGGAGCAGGATCTGGGCGTGGGGCGTCTGCTGGCCGTCTCGGAAGAAGGCGACGAGTTGTTCCCCGTCCAGCGGCTCCGCGCCGATCCACGGCAACACAGCCAGCGCTGCAAGGGCTACGGCCAGATACCCGCCGAGGGTCAGCCGCGCGCGCAGGTTTGGGCTAATCGGCATCGTTTCCTCCCGCGTCACCGGCACCGCAGCGCCGCGCGACCACCAGCGGCCCGCCGGTCTCGGGGTGCTCGCGCACCATGATGTCGTCGCCGTAGGCTTCCCGCAGCACCTCCGCCCGGACCACGTGCGATGGCGGCCCGTCCGCGATCACGCGTCCCCCGACCAGCAGGAGCAGGCGCTCGGCGAACAGGGCGGCAAGATTCAGTTCGTGCGTGACCACCACCACCGCGCGTCCGCGCCGGCCCAGTCGTGCCAGCAGCCGCATGACGGCCGCCGCGTGGTGGATGTCCAGCGCGGCGGTGGGTTCGTCCAGCAGGAGCAGGCCGGATTCCTGGGCCAGCACCGCCGCGATCATCGCGCGCTTGCGCTCTCCGCCGGAGAGGTGCGACAGCGGCCGCAGGCGCTGGGCCGTGAGCCCGACGTCGGACAAGGCTTTGTCGACGGCGCGCTGGCCATCGGCATCGGCTTCGCCGAACCAGCCGCTGTGCACATACCGTCCGAGCCGGACCACCTCTTCGACCGCGTAGTCGAAGAGCGGGGGGCTCTCCTGCGGCAGAAACCCGATCCGTCGCGCCAGCGCGCGCCGCGGAAAGCCGGACAGCGATTTTCCGTCAAGCCGGACCGCCCCCGAGACCGGCTTGAGCAGGCCGGCGGCCAGCCGCAACAGCGTGCTCTTCCCCGAGCCGTTCGGGCCCACGATGCAGGTGAAGCGCTCCACCCCGATCCGCAGGCGCGGGAGTTCCAGCGACCAGCCGTCCGACGCGTACTGGAAGCGCACGGCATCAAGGTCAATCGGGTTCCCGCTATTCACCGCGCGCCTCACCTCCGATAGCCGCCGCGAGGAGCCGTGCGGTCTGGCGCACGCGCGGGCCGGGAATCAACAGGAAGTCATTGGTCAGCACGTGCACGCGCCGCTGCCGCACCGCCGGCAGGTCGGCAAAGATGTGCCAGTCAGCCAGCAGTCGCGCTTGCTGACTGGCGGTCAGGCCGCCCGGGTGCACTTCAAGGATCACCTCGGGCTGTCGCACCAGCAGCGCCTCTTTCGAGATGTGCGGATAGGGCCCCGTCGCGTCGGCAAACACATTGGTGCCGCCGGCCAAGCCGAGCAACTCGCCGAGGAACGTGTCGCGGCCCACCGTGCTTAACCCCGTCCAGACGCCGGGCGCACGGCCGAGAAGCAACAGGACGCGTCGCGGCGGCGCGTCGCGGTCACCGACGGTCAGTTCGCCGCGCAGGCCGTCCGCCAGCGCGCGCCCTTGTCCGGCGACCCCCAGCGTTTCGGCGATGGTGCGGATGGCGCTGTCCAGGTCGGCGAGCGTATCGAGCGTCACGCTCTGAAAGCGGATCCCGTAGGTGCGGGCGAATGCCGCCAGCGCCTCGTGCCGGCCCTGCGTGACCAGCAGGTCGGGCCGGACGGCCAGCAGCCGTTCCCGGTTCGGATTGAGGAGGCCTCCGACACTGGGCTTGGCTCGGGCTTCAGGCGGATACGCGGTGTAGTCGCTCACGCCGACCACGCGGTCGCCGCAGCCCAACGCAAACACGATCTCCGCCACGGCCGGGGAGCCGCAAACGACGCGCTGAGGCGACTGCGCGCCGGGCGCCATCGTCTTCTCGGCACCGCATGCGCCGAGAAGCAACACAGCCGCCGCTGCGGCGGCCCGTGCGGGCCCCCGCCGGTTGAGCATGATGGAGAGAACGTTCATATCTGAAAAGGCCGCCCCGGGTCCCGCGCCGGCAGGTCGTATCGGGCGTGCGCCTTTGCACGTATCTTTTCAGAACCGTCTTGCAGTGTCAATGCCCGCGCCCGGGTCAAACAGGCATGTATTGCATAAATGCAACTCTTGATTCCGGCAAGGGTTGCAACAAAAGTACCTTCCATGAGTCCGCCCGAATCAACCAGTCTCTGTAACGTGTTTGTGTGGAATGACTTAGAAAATGATATCCGCGTCTCGTTCCGTTTGGCATACGGTGTGCATTGTGAACAAGCATGAAAACGGCATTCTCGATCTGGCAGCAGCGCATCGCGCCGGTGTTTGACACGGCGCAGCAGATCCATCTGGTGGACGCCATGGGCGGCCGGATCACGGCGGAGTCGGACCACCTGGTGGATGCCGATCTGTCGCGGAGGATCGCCTGGCTGAAAGCGCAGGACGTGCGGACGGTGGTCTGCGGCGCGATCTCGCGGCCGTGGCAGGAGCGGCTGGAAGCCGCCGGGCTGACGGTTGTCCCGTTCGTGGCGGGCGATCTGGCGAACGTGGTGCAGGCGTGGCTGAGCGGCGCCTTGCGCGGAACGGCGTTCACGATGCCGGGATGCTGCGGCCGGCGGCGCATGCGCTGCGGCGGGTGTGGCGCCGGGGGCCGCGGGCGGCAAGGCGGCGGCCGGAGCCGTGCGGGGTGACAGACATGATTTTTGGCGGGGGCGCCGGTGCGGGAGAGACTCCGGGACAACTCATTCATCCGCACGGCGTCCCCGCCGCCACTTGCCCGGAGCAAACAAGAAAAGGAGGCAGAAAATGCCGAGAGGAAATGGGAACGGACCCCAGGGAATGGGGCCGATGACGGGGCGCGCAGCCGGACTCTGCGCGGGGTTTAGCGTGCCGGGCTTTCAGAACCCGGCCGGCGGTCGGTGCGGCGGCGGCTTCGGCCGCGGGTATGGCGGCGGGCGCGGCGGCTTCGGCCGCGGATTCAGAAACATGTTTTTTGCCACCGGCCTGCCGGGCTGGGCGCGCTCGGGCGTCGCCGGAACGGCAGGCGCGGCGGATGAAAAGCAGGTTCTAACGAGTCAGGCTGACGCGCTGCGCGCGCAACTGGACGGTATCCAGCAACGACTGGAACAACTGGACAGCGGCGCGGCGACGTAAGGGTGGCCTGCCGCCGGCAGGGCGGCAAGAGCGGTCTGACCGCTCTTCCGCCCGCCTGCGGTTCACGAGGAGAATGAGGAGAGCGCAATCATGAAGATCGCATTTTCAACATCGGGCAATGACCTGAACGCGCCGCTGGACACACGCTTCGGGCGGGCCGCGAAATTTCTGATCTACGACACAGAGTCCCAAAGCGTCGCGCTGGTGGACAACACGCAGAATCTGACCGCCGCGCAGGGCGCGGGCATCCAGTCCGCGCAGAATGTCGCGGCGTCCGGCGCGCAGGCGCTGGTGTCCGGCCACTGCGGGCCCAAGGCGTATCGCGTGCTGTCGGCGGCAGGCATTAAAACCTATACGTCAAACGCCGCGACCGTGGCGGACGCACTGGCCCAGTTTCAGGCCGGCGCGTTGACCGAACTTAAGGCGGCGGATGTGGAAGGGCACTGGGCGTAACCGGCATGAATACCTGTTTGGACTGTCTGCCCTGCATTTTCCGTCAGACGCTGGACGCGGCGCGCCGCGTGTCGGATGATCCGGCCTTTCATGAGCGCGTGGCGCGTCAGGTTGCAGCATGGATACACGCCGCCGATCTGAAGGAGTCGCCGCCGGTCATGGCGCAGCGCCTGCACCGGTATCTGAAGGGCGTGACCGGGGTCGAGGATCCTTATGCGGCAGCGAAGGCGCGCGACAACGCGCTGGCACTCTCGCTGCTGCCTGAGCTGCGCGAGCGGCTGGCCCGCTCTTCGGAACCGTTTGCGCTGGCCGTACGCCTGGCGATCGCCGGCAACCTGATCGACCTCGGCCCCAAGAGCGATCTGACCGCCGACGAGGTGGTCGGCTCGATCCGGCGTGTCGAAGAGGCGCCGTTCTCCGGCGATGTCGCGGCGTTGCAGCGGCGAGCGGAGGAGGCACGTTCGATTCTGTATCTGGCGGACAATGCGGGGGAGATCGTGCTGGACCGTCTTTTGATCGAGACGCTGCACCCCGAGCGCGTGACCGTGGCGGTGCGCGGCGCGCCCGTGATCAACGACGCCACACTGGCGGACGCGCAGACTGCGGGCCTGCATGAGCTGGTCAAGGTGATTTCCAACGGTGCAGATGTGCCCGGCACAATCTTGGGCGAATGCAGTACGGAGTTTCGCGAGCACTTCGACCGGGCGGACCTGGTGATTTCCAAGGGGCAGGGGAATTTCGAGACACTGAGCGACGCCCCGCGCGACATCTGTTTTCTGTTCAAGGTGAAATGCCCGGTGATTGCCGCGCGCGTCGGGCTAACGCTCGGCACGCAGGCCATGGTGTGGCTTCAGGGAGAGAGGGGAAGTAAGGCGTGATTATTGCAGTGGCATCCGGAAAAGGCGGGACCGGCAAGACGACCGTGTCGGCCAATCTGGCGCGCGTGCGCGGCGACGTGACGCTGCTGGACTGTGACGTGGAGGAGCCGAACGTCCATCTGTTTGTCAGCGGCGAGCCGCAGGGTGAACCGGAGATCGTGTCGCTTCTCGTGCCGGAGGTGGACGAAAGCCGCTGCGACGGTTGCGCGGCCTGCTCGCGCTTCTGCGCGTTCAAGGCGCTGGCCGTGCTGGACAAACGCGTGCTGGTCTTCACGGAACTGTGTCACGGATGCGGCGGCTGCGCGCGGGTTTGTCCGCAGGGCGCGATCCGCGAGGTACCGAAGCGCGTGGGCGTCGTGGAGACGATGCGCGCCGCCGGGGTGACTGTGGTGCAGGGGCGGCTCGATGTGGGCGTGGCCATGGCCCCGCCCCTGATCCGCGCGGTCAAAGCGCGCATCCCGAAAACGGGGGACGCGATTCTGGACGCGCCGCCCGGCACCTCGTGTCCGGTTGTCGCCACGTTGCGCGAGACCGATTTCGTGGTGCTGGTGACCGAGCCGACGCCCTTCGGGCTGAACGATCTGAAACTGGCCGTGGCGGTCGTGCGTGAACTGGACCTCCCGTTCGGCGTGGTGGTCAACCGGGCCGACAGCAGCGATGACCGCGTGGCGGTCTATTGCCGCGAGGCCGGCATTCCCGTGCTGGCCGAGATCCCGGACGACCGCCGCGTGGCCGAGGCCTACTCGCGCGGTGAACTCATGGTCGACGCGCTGCCGGAATACCGGCCGCTCTTTCAACGGCTTTACGCG
>Ga0265294_10005957_pt1 | contig 14752 bp, 11 predicted proteins | sample MunlanPumphouse3_FD_192504 | JGI IMG/M metagenome (GOLD analysis project Ga0265294, IMG submission 192504) | Groundwater microbial communities from a municipal landfill in Southern Ontario, Canada - Pumphouse #3 | ecosystem: Environmental > Aquatic > Deep subsurface > Groundwater | place... | reverse complement strand
CAGTACCCCAATCCGCAACGATGACAATGAACAATCGTTCTAAAGAGATGATAGCTAAGGGGATTGATGTTATCAGTCTGGCAGTTGGCGAGCCAGACTTCAATACTCCTGAACACATCACCAAAGCAGCGATCGATGCCCTGAACCGCGGAGAAACACACTATGCACCGTCACGCGGTCTACCGGAATTGACCCAAGCGATAACGGATAAACTCAATAAAGATAATAATATCCCGGTTACCCAGAAACAAATCCTCTGTACGAGCGGAGCAAAGGATGCCCTGCGTATTACCATGATGGCATGCCTGAACCCGGGAGATGAGGTCATCATTCTTGATCCTGCATGGGTCTCCTATGATCCCTGCATTACTATAGCCAGAGGAAAACCGGTCCATCATTCGCTCAATGACAACTTTCAGGTCGATGAATCCATCTTTGATAAGATCACCGATAAGACAAAGATGATAATCGTCAACACCCCGTCGAATCCGACCGGCACGGTTCTTGGACGTTCATCTCTCAGAGTCCTCGCAGATGCCTGCATCGATCACGACCTGTATTGTCTTTCAGATGAGATATACGAGAAACTTATCTATGGAAAAGAGCACGTGTCGATGGGTTCGCTGCCTGACATGGCAGAACGGACGATTACCATCAACGGATTTTCGAAAGCCTACGCAATGACTGGATGGAGGCTTGGCTACCTCGCTGCACCAACCGAGGTCATATCCTACGCAGATAAAGTCATGCAGCATTCCGTTGGAAACGTTTGCTCGTTTGTTATGTGGGGAGGCGTTGCCGCTCTCACTGGGGACCAGACCTGTGTTGAATCCATGCGAAAAGAGTTCGAGATACGAAAAAAATATGTCATTGGCAGACTTGCCGGAATGGGGCTGAATACCGCACCGGCAGACGGAGCGTTCTACGCATTTATCCACTGCGGCGGAGACGATAATGCAACTGCAAATCTCTGGCTGGACAAAGCCCATGTCGCAGCAACGCCGGGATTTGCCTTTGGAGCTCCGGGCTGGATTCGGATCTCCTACGCAGCATCCATGGAGCGACTGGAAGAAGCACTCAACAGGATCGAAGAAGTACTCTGATTCTTTACCAATCTTTTTTTTCTTTGGCGCGTATCGGGTATCTGACATACACTCAGCAGGATACTCTGCGTAATCATCTCAGATACTCACACAAAATAATCATGTTTATATAGAACTACTAAACAACATATTCCATACATTACCCTGATAAAACAGAGTATAGGTGATTATAGTATGTCAGCACAACTTGGCGGACAGCCGATTTTAATCCTCAAAGAAGGAAGCTCCCGGACACGTGGTCGGGACGCACAGAGTATGAACATTGCAGCCGCAAAAGCCGTTGCAGGTGCAGTAAGATCAACCCTTGGTCCGAAAGGAATGGACAAGATGCTCGTCGACACCATTGGAGATGTCGTCATCACCAACGACGGTGTTACCATCCTTAAAGAGATGGACATTGAACACCCCGCTGCAAAAATGATGGTTGAGGTCGCAAAGACCCAGGACGACGAAGTAGGAGACGGAACCACAACTGCAGTAATTATTGCAGGTGAACTTTTAAAGAAAGCTGAAGAGCTTCTTGAGATGGATATCCACCCAACCGTTATCACCCTTGGATACAGACAGGCAGCAGAAAAAGCACAGGACCTTCTCAAGACCATTGCTATTGATGTCAAAGCAAAAGACACAGCACTCCTTGCAAAAATTGCAGGAACTGCAATGACCGGTAAGAATGCAGAGGCATCCAAAGATAAACTCTGTGAACTGATCGTTCGTGCAGTTACTCTTGTAGCAGACGCAGACGGAACTGTTGACACGGAAAACGTCAAAGTCGAGAAACGTGTCGGCGGCTCGATCGATGAGTCAGAAATCGTTGAGGGTATGCTCATTGACAAGGAACGTGTCCACCCAGGCATGCCGAAGACTGTCAAGAACGCAAAGATCCTTCTTCTGAACGCAGCAGTCGAATACAAGAAGACCGAAGTCGACGCAGAGATCTCCATCACCTCACCGGACCAGCTCCAGTTATACCTTGATGAAGAAGAGCGTATGATCAAGACCATCGTCGAGAAGATCAAAGCATCCGGCGCAAATGTTCTGTTCTGTCAGAAAGGTATCGATGACATTGCACAGCACTACCTCTCCAAGGCAGGCATCTTTGCGACCCGCCGTGTAAAGAAATCCGATATGGAGAAACTTGCACGTGCAACCGGCGGATCACTCATCTCCTCGATCGACGCAATCTCTGCAGATGAACTTGGTATCGCAGGTCTTGTTGAAGAGCGCAAGGTCGGCGGCGAAGAAATGATCTTCGTTGAGAAATGCAAGAACCCGAAGGCAGTCTCGATCATCATCAAAGGCGGAACAGAGCACGTTGTTGATGAACTTGCCCGTGCACTTGAAGACGCACTCCGTGTAGTCGCATGTGTCATTGAAGACAAGAAGGTCGTCCCAGGAGGAGGCGCACCGGAAGTTGAGCTTTCACTCAGACTCCGTGAATATGCATCGACCCAGGGCGGACGTATCCAGCTCGCAATCGAAGCATTCGCAGGCGCACTGGAGATCATCCCGAGAACCCTCGCAGAAAATGCAGGTCTCGACCCAATCGACAAACTCGTAGAACTCCGTGAAGCCCACGAGAAGGGCAAGAAGACCTTTGGTCTTGATGTCTATGACGGGATTGCAGTTGATATGTGGGAAGCAGGCGTTGTTGAGCCGCTCCGTGTAAAGACTCAGGCAATCTCCTCTGCAGCAGAAGCAGCGATCATGATCCTCAGAATCGATGATGTCATTGCATCTGCAAAGTCCGCAGGACCATCACCCGAAGAGATGGGCGCAATGGGCGGAGGAATGGGCGGCATGCCAGGCGGAATGCCACCAGGAATGATGTAAATTCATAATTCCCCAACACTATTTTTTACATTCTTTTTTCATTCACGAACTTTAACTATTTTCAAGCACTAATTGTATATTGCTATTTGAGGTATATCCCTGTGCGTCACGAAGTTCTCTATCAGTATGACCTCCCTATCGAGATATTGGATGACATCCCGCATACTGAGGAGGTTCTAACAGTTATCTACGCGCGAAGTAAAGAGAAATATCTTATACCAATCCTTTTTACCCGTCTTCGAATGGTATGGGGATATCCCGAACGGGAGACTGTATACCGGATCTACGAGATGAACTATATTGACCTCTCCGAGGCCGAAGTCCGGTTCCCAACTGCACTGACCCCAACATTAATCATCAAAACGGTGAACAACGACAAATACATCTTCCACGGGATCAAGAACACTATTGAAGAGGTACGGGCTGCTCTTTTGACGCTTAGTGATATGATGCAGACAAAAGTTGGGGGTAACTGGACGATTGCCGTCAAACGGAATCTGCTTATGGAGGTATATCTTCTGAGAGAGACGGAAACGGGAGCATCGGATCTTCCGGGAACAGGCACAGATGATGTATTCGAGGATGAACCGGTTCCCGAACCAGTAGAAGAACTCTATGACCCATTCCCCGAAAGGAGACAAAGCGGAGATGATGTGTTCGAGAAACAGAGTGCCTCGGATACCTCGGCAAAAGAGTGGGACACGGCCAAGGCCACATGGGTTTCCCGTATGGTTGAATCGACTGAACCCGTACAGGTAAAAGAAGAGGAGAAAAAAACCGATTTTCCACCAGTGAATGATGCGGTCGTCTTTGATACCAATTCTGGAAAGATGGACGATCAGTGGCATGACGAAGGAAAAGGAGACGCAATGATTCTTCCAGGAGGGGGGAGAACCAAAGTAGGCAGTGCAAAATACAAACACCTCGCCGATGAACAAAAGTCAACACCTGCTGACGATGACTCGGTGGTGTATGATTCGAAGACGCAAATAACACAGTCACGACCAGATCCCCGGATAATTTCTTCAATTACTCTTGAACCAAGGGAAGGACTTGATGATGAGGCAGTTGATAAATCTCTTGATGCACTAAAATATCTTCGTGAAAATGGGATCATCACAGATAATGAATATAAAAAACGGTGTCTGGTTTTATTTAAGAAAACAGGATTATAATAGTTATTTATAAGTCCCGGTTTTCATGATCTGTTTCTGCATCGCAATTATATTGGCATGGAATTTTTGTCCATTCTGAGAATCCAGATAATCTGGTATTATCTGACAAATAAAATCAAATTCCTTACAACAGGGTAATGCTTTTTCAGGATCATGCATATCACATAAAATTCTCGCCATGGATACCTCCGTATAATAATAACTGTCAACCAATTCTGATAAGCCCCATTTGTTCGTTTCATCTTTACACCGGGACAATGCCAGTGTAGCATACTTCAAAGCATTCTCATGATCGCCAAGCAGGTTGTAACAGTCGGCAATATAGGTGTAGGTGACAATCATATTTTGGATCGTAATGATCACTAAGTCGGGATGAAAACGGGGATATAATCCTTCCAAACGATGAAGACGGTCTATATTCTCTATACTGACTTTCAGCGATGAAGCATAATCCCCCAGACGGAAATATATGCTGGATATTCGTGAGTAAATCAATGAAAGGAAATTGAGAACATCAGCTTCATTAAATGATTGAGGATACTCAGCCATCTTTTTTACAACACGTAATGCGGTATCAAGCAGGGTTTTAGCTTCAGAATAATTTCCTTTAGATAATTCTATTTTACCCAATTCCAGGAGTTTTCTTAGCTGGATATTCAGATAATCAGGTCCAGTCGGTTTTTTCCCCGAATCCTGCTTTTCAGTTATCTTTGAATTTCCGAATATTCCCATGGTTAAAAATCCTACAGGTTAGTTTAACATTAGCATGTAGAGTATATAAATATTGTTTTTGTATTTCAGGCTTATTCTAAGTCATATACTCAAAATAGAGAACAAACTAAAAAGATTTCACGAATGCTGATGATGTATTACTATTTAAATATTTGTTTTTAATTAATGCGCACTGCTGCAACCTCATCTGCATTGCCGCGATCGTAAGAGGGTAACTCCATCAGAAAGAAAAAAAAAGGTCAGCGTCACAATATTCACCGGAACTCTGGAATGGAGAGTTGATCTACATCAAAAAGGAAAAAGAGAGAGCAGAAATCAGCTGCAACCACTCCATCCACAGTGCTTGCAGATCCCCTGATTACAGCCTTCACCGAAATCAAGGGGTTCGCCGCATTCAGGGCATGAAGGATTTTTCTTCTCTCCGGGGGTGATCGGTGTAATGGACCAGTTATCCAAGGTAGTGATGGCCTGATTGGTCGCCGCAAGTTTGATGCATTTTCCAACTACATCAGCACAGGACATTCCCTCAGCATTCTTGTTCTTGATAGCCGAGACACAACTGACTTTCGCAAACTGCTTCACGAACTTCTCATAGGGCACACCATTCTGAAGACCAGTGCTGATACTTCGTCCGAGTGCATTGCTGCTTGCCTCACATCCGGCTCCCACTGTCCTGATGAAGACCTCTATCGGTTTTTGACCCATGGTATTTACCGTGATATACAAACGGCAGCATCCGGACTGCGCAAGGAAGGTCCTTCCCACCAGTTCCCGCGGGCGGGTAAAGGACAACTGCTGGATGAGTGACGGCTCTGAAGTTTTCTCATCTTCAGCCGGTTTTGCGGTTTCCTGCTTCTCAAGAGCAAGAACGACATCCTCTCGGGACCCCGTTCTGTAAAGGGTCATGCCTTTTATTCCCTCCTTCCATGCAAGAACAACTGCCTGGGAAACATCCTCTTTCGTCGCGGAAACAGGCATGTTGATGGTTTTGGAAATCGAGGCGTGAACATGCTTCTGGAATGCAGCCTGCATCAAAACGTGATCCTTCCATCCAATATCAAGAGCGGTCTTGAACACTGCCCTGAAATTTTCAGGAAGCCAGTCAACATCCTGGACCGTTCCCGTTTCGTGAACATGGGCAATGACATCATCACGTTTTGCTTCAGCTTCTGCGCCGGTAAATCCCATAGACTCGATTACCCGTTTGAGTTCGCTGTCAAAATAGGGATGGACCATGACAAATGTTTTGCCAACTGTGTTCCGGCGGGTATATGCAAAGGAGAAGACCGGCTCAATGCCGGAGGAACATCCTGCAAGAAGAGAGATGGTTCCAGTCGGGGCAATAGTTGTCAGGGCAGCATTTCGCATGATGATGCCCTTTTTGTCCCAGACACTTCCTTCATATGCCGGGAAGGTTCCTTTTTCTTTACCAAGACGCATAGATTCTTCAACTGCCACCCGATTGATCCTCTCCATAACTTCCATGCAGAAGTTTCTGCCTGCATCAGAATCATAGGGGATCCGGAGCATCAGCATTGCATCGTGAACGCCCATCAGACCGAGCCCGACTTTTCTCGTACGGTTGGTCGCGTCACGAATCTCCTGAATAGGAAAAACATTTTTGGTGATGACCGCATCAAGGAATCTGATACCCATTCGAGTCATATCATCAAGGGCTTCGTAGTTCATACCATCGGCACGGATGAATTTTGAAATATTGATACTACCTAAAACGCAGGACTCAAAGGGAAGAAGAGGCTGCTCGCCGCATGGATTGGTCGTATCGATCTCACCAAGCTGGGGGGTGGGATTTTTCTCATTAATGGTATCATAGAAGAGGATCCCGGGTTCACCGTTTTTCCAGACACCGTCAACGATACCGTCCCAAATTTCGCCAACAGTAATTGGAACTCCATCAGTGCCTGTGACCCAGACTTTATCCAGATCACCTTTTGTAACACATTCCATGAACTCATCAGAGACCATAACAGAAATATTGAAGTTACTGAAGTCTCCTTCTTTGGCTTTACTTCTGATGAACTTCATGATATCCGGATGCCAGACATTCAGGATACCCATATTGGCACCACGTCTTCTCCCGCCCTGTTTTATCACATCAGTAGCGGCATTGAAAACACGCATGAATGAAACCGGACCCGATGCCACGCCATCCGTAGACCTAACGGGAGACCCTTCGGGACGCAGATGGGAAAAGTTGTAACCAGTCCCTCCTCCCGACTGGTGAATGATCGCCCCCCAGCGGACAGCATCAAATATTTGCGGCAGAGAATCATTTACCGGCAGAGTAAAACATGCTGATAATTGACCAAGCGGCGTTCCTGCATTCATCAATGTCGGAGAGTTCGGGAGGAATGACAGGGAAAACATCGCATCATAGTATTCCTTTGTCTCTTCAGGTGTTTCACCTAATGCATCTGCCACTCGTCTACAGACATCTTCGAACGATTTCTCGCCGGTGCGGTAATATCTTGCCGCTAAAATACTATCTACTACTGAATCAGCCATCAAATCAACCCTTCTTCATCCGTACATTTTCCAAAAATCCACATCAGGATAAATTTCCATCCCTGTGATTATTTTTGTACGTAAGAATTAATGGGGCAACCACATATTTTAATCCACTTCATTGACCCCCCCACCTCTGAACACAACTCTTAAATGGTAGTTAAAGAGACCATTTAACCATCATGGTTGTCCCATCAAAAGTATTTTTTACCAGAGGCAAAGGCGTCCACAGAGATCAGTTGGTTTCGTTTGAGATGGCCCTCAGAGACGCAGGAATTGCCCCGTTCAACCTGGTTTATGTTTCTTCGATCATGCCGCCTGATGCTGAAATCATCTCGCGCGACGAAGGACTCGCCTGCCTGAACCCAGGAGAAATAGTATACTGCGTAATGGCACGCGAGTCATCAGATGTTCCGAATTTGAGAATATCGGCATCTATCGGTCTGGCTGTTCCACAGATACACGATAAACAGCATGGCTACCTTTCAGAACATCATAGTATAGGAATGTCCGAAAAAAAGTGCGGTGAATACGCCGAAAAACTTGCAAAAACAATGCTTGATACAATAATGCAGACCTCGGGGGGAAAAATTCTCAAAACCTGCAATATCAGTATAGAATCAGATACGGATGCTGAAGGTAACTGGACCACTGTTGTAGCAACTGCAGTCTTCGTCTGTTAAACCTTTATCTGAATAACACCAATAGTTTTTCATATGTGCGGAATTGCGGGAATAACTGATACCCCAAATGTATCGGTGTCATTGTACCTGGCGTTATATGCACTCCAGCATCGGGGACAGGAAAGTGCAGGCATTTTTACGTATGATGGTGAAACCGTACAGAAACACAAGGGATACGGGCTGGTATCCGAGGTATTTGATGAAAACGCTCTCGAAAAACTTACCGGAAATACCGGTATAGGGCACGTCCGATATCCGACAACAGGCGGTTCTAAACCTGAAAATATCCAGCCGTTCCATTTTATTTTCCGTGGGCATTCCCTGTCACTTGTTCATAATGGAAATCTGGTAAACACAGATGAACTCAGATATGAGTATGAAGGACGAGGGCACATTTTTTCCACCACCTCAGATACCGAAATCATCGCCGCGATCCTCGCAAATGAAATCATCCATGATCACACACCGGATGAAGCAATTAGTTATTGTATGCGAATAATTCGGGGATCATACGTAGTGATATTTATGCTGGATGGTATTTTGTATGCATTCCGCGATCCGCTTGGAATCAAACCCATGTGTCTGGGAAAAATGAAGAACGGCGGGTATATTCTTGCTTCGGAAAGTGTTGCTTTGGATGCAGTTGAAGCTGAATTCATACGGGACATCGTACCGGGAGAAAGTGTCCGGCTCGAAGGTGAAACAGTATATTCCCGAAAAATGATGACGGCAAAATCCTGTGCCCACTGTGTTTTTGAATATATTTACTTTGCAAGGGCAGATTCGATCATTGACGGCGTATCAGTATACGATGTCAGAAGAATGACAGGAGAAATTCTCGCAAAGGAAGCTCCGGTTAAGGCCGACCTGATCTCACCGGTCCCGGATTCAGGTACCGCCGCGGCAACCGGATATTCCCGGGAATCAGGCATCCCGTTCAGGGAAGCTATGATCAAAAACCGGTACACCGGACGGACGTTCATTCTGCCCTCGCAGGAAAAACGTGAGGTCGCAGTCAGGATGAAGCTTAACCCGGTCCGGGGTCATATCAAAGGCAAGTCAGTTGTCCTAGTAGACGACAGTATTGTCAGAGGCACAACATCGAAAAAAATTCTGTCACTTGTTCGCGAATTCGGTGCAAAGGAGATCCACCTCCGGATCGCATCCCCGCAGATCATTGCACCCTGCTATCTCGGAACGGATTTCCCCACACGAAGAGAACTCATTGCCTCTACGAAATCAATTGCCGAGGTTGAGAAAGAGATCAAAGCAACCAGTCTTGCGCACGTTTCACTTAATGGACTCATCAAAGCGATAGGTATTCCAAGAGAGGATCTCTGTCTGGGATGTCTCACCGGGAAATATCCTGTGGCAATCAAAGATGAAGAAGAAGATGACCGTAATATTAGAATGGTTGATTCCTATTCCTGCACATCTAAAGAATAATTTTTTCACCTGGTAAAGTAAGGGAAAACATGCGACAAAACAAAGTAAAATATTTTTTTAAATAATTTTCCACTTCAAAATCTGAAGTGGAAATTAAAAGGGAGAGTTTTAAGAAAGTGGTACGTGTCATTAATCTGTTATTAGTATTGAACAGACCCGAAAACTTTCTGGTGTGGTGGTGTGTGAGGTGTATTATCCTAACTGGAAAAGAGTAGTATGTGGTGTTTCTTTTCCAAGTATGGAACTTAATTGTTCACGGGTCTGTCTGCCGCCTGTGCTCTTCCCACAGGCTGCTATATTACTATTATATTCTTTCATATTTAAATATATTGTTTAATGCACGGCGTTGATGATGTGCGCCAATGCACCGCCTTGTGCAAAGCATTATTATTCAGGTAACCAAATTAAGAATAATGGTTGAGCAGACAGGCGATTTCTCCGAAATTTTGACATTTTTGCAAGACAACCCGAGAGGGATGTCTGTTACGGAAATTGCAGACGCTACGCATCTTAACCGCAACACTATAGCCCGATACATGGACAACCTGCTAATGTCAGGTAAAGTTGAGATGAGAACTTTTGGCAAAGCCAAGGTTTTTTTCTTATCAAAAAGAGTTCCTGTATCTGCCATGCTCAACCTTTCATCCGAAATGGTTCTCTTAATCGATGCCGATTTAAAAGTTGTTCAGGCAAATGAGGCACTCATGGCATTTCTTTCCACAGACACTGAAGGGATAATCGGGAAGTATATATATGACAGTGCCTGCAAAATGTTCTGCAATGACATACTGACGGACCAGATCAGGGTCGCTCTGCACGGTGAAATGATGAGAGGAGAACTCCGTCTGCTCAAAAACGGGACGGACTGTTTCCTTGACCAACGCATTTACCCAATGGTCCTGTCCAACGGAAAACCAGGCGTTACCATCGTATGGGATGATATCACAGAAAATATAAACTCAAAGGCAGCGCTCGAACAGAGCGAGGCAATGTTCAGACGTCTCGTAGAGACAATTCACGACGTCATCTGGTCGACAGATGAAACATTCTCTATTCAATACATCAGCCCGCAGGTCACCCAGGTAACCGGCTACCTTCCAAATGAAATTCTGGGAAAAAAACTCTCCGTCTTTATGCCGGAAGGGGCAGGTAAACGTTTCAACTGGGAACTTTCCTCGGAAATTTCGAGAGATAACGGATTCACACTCCCTGAATTTCCCTTCATCTGCAAAGACGGACATAAAATATACTGCGAGTTTTCCGGCACACCTGTTGTCCTTGAAGAAGGAAACTCTATTTTCCTTGGATACAACGGAGCATTTCGCGACGTAACTGACCGGCGGGATGCGGAAATTGGAGCAAAACGCTGGAAACGATTCCTTGACGCCGTAATGAACAATATGCCCACCATTGTCACAGTAATTGACATGAAAACACGGAAATACTATTATGTGAACAAAGCGGCAGAAAAATTCCTGCAGAGATCCAGAGCAGAACTCCTCAAAATAACATCTAAAGAGGTCCTTGCCGAGGTAGGTTCCCTGCGCCTCACAGAGGCTCATGATACAGCAGCTTCGTTCAATGAAGAAGTCCGCGTGCCCGAAGATCATATCATGATAAACGGTGAAACCAGATACATCTCTGCCATCGTTATCCCTATGAAACTCTCTGTGGAACGTGAGTATCTTCTGACAATTGTCAACGACATCACCGAAGAAGAAGAGGACCGCAAACATCAGCTGATGAGTAGGGAGCTTGCCTTCATGCTGGAAGGCGTGTCAACGGTTAACGAAATGTGGTCTCCACTCCTCGAGATGCTCCCAAAAATATCAGGCTTCGAATCGATTGCCATCTACCAGCGCAGCATTTTCGATGACTACACCCTCTTTACGGCGAAAAACGGATACTTCACCCCCGCGATCCAGACCGATTCAATTATTGACAGGATCATCCGGAAAGGAGAGCCGGTCATCTTTGACAAACACAGAATGACACTTCTGCCTGAAGATACGATTTCTCCAATGGACAAAGCAAAATCACTGGGATTGCTGCCGATCGTCTTCGAGAGCCGGACCGTTGCCTGCGTCATTCTCGGTTCAAAAGAGGCATTGTCTCCCGATATCGTTCGCAGAACACTGATCCTTTCCACAGCATTCCAGATAAGTACAGTTGCATCCCGCTGTTTTGTGCAGGAAAAACTCCAGCGCGAACGTGACCGGACAAGAAGTTACCTTGATGTGGCAGGAGTTTTACTTGTTGCCGTGAATCGAGATGGCAACATTGAGATGCTGAACCGGTACGGAGCGGAATTCCTCGGATATACGGAGGCAGAGTTGATCGGAAGAAACTGGTTTACTACAATCATTCCCGAACATGCCAGAGAGAAACGGCTTAACGGCTTCCATAAAATGATCACAGGAAATATCCCTGACAAAAACCGCGTTTATCAGGGAGTTGTACTTTGTAAAGACGGAACAGAGAAACTTCTCAGGTGGAGAAATTCCCCTCTCCACGAAGAATGCGGGAGTATCGCCGGAATCGTTTCCTCCGGCGAAATAATTTAAACTTTTTTCTGAAGTGCTTTTTCCACTATTTTAATCGCGCAAAGGTCCCCGCACATCGAACAGGTTTCGCATGCCCCATCCCGGTCATGGATTTCTTTTGCATGCTCGCCAAACAACGAGAGATCATACTGAGCCTGCCAGTTGAGATTTTTCCGTGCCTCCGCCATCTTCTGCTGACGGGGAAGTTCGAGGTCCCGTCTGCGGGTAAGATCCCCCACATGCGCTGCAATTTTGCAGACACGTGTTCCCTCAATGATATCCTCCAGATTCGGAAGAGCAAGATGTTCAGATGGTGAAACCATACAAAGGAAGTCCGCGCCTGCTGCGGCTGCTGCCGCACCGCCGATTGCTCCGGTGATGTGATCATAGCCTGGTGCAATATCCGTGACCAGAGGACCGAGAAGATAGAGCGGGGCAAAATCCGTAATCTCCTTGATCATTTTTACATTGTAGGGAATTTCGTTGTAGTCCATATGACCCGGACCCTCGATCATTCTCTGGATACCTTTGTCCTTCGCACGTCTGGCAAGTTTGCCAAGATTTAGATACTCCTGAGATTTGGCAAGTCTTGCGGAATCGACATAGGCACCCGGACGCATTCCATCACCAAGTGACAGAGATACCCCGTATTCATCCAGGATCTCAAGGAGATAATCGTATTCATTATAAAGAGGATTTTCCTCACCGCTTGATACCATCATTGCCGTATGGAATGAACCCCCACGGGAAACGACACCCATTACCCGCGGGTCAAGAGTCAAAGCATCCAGCACATCCAGATTCACGCCACAGTGAAGCGTCATGAAATCAACGCCCTGCTTTGCCTGATCACGGATAACGGAGAAAAGTGTGTCGGCAGTCAGGTCGACCACGTTTCCAGCCCGGCGTACTGCTTCATAAATAGGGACGGTGCCTACCGGGATCCCGAGTTTTAGGATCTCTTTTCTTATTGCAGTCAAGTCCCCCCCTGTTGAGAGATCCATAATCGCATCAGCCCCGTTATCGATCGCAGCCTGTGCTTTCAGCATCTCCTTAGCAGGGTCACAGGTTACACCCGATGTTCCAATATTGACGTTTATTTTGACTTTCGTCCCCTCGCCAATCACGCAGGGGATGTAATCTCTGACCGGATTTTTCAGAAGGATAGTCCGACCTGCGATAATATTTCTGGATAGAGCCTCAGGTGTCATCCCTTCCGTTTTTGCAACATCGGCAAGTCCGGATAGATCTCCGTGAAGACAGTTCTGGATTATTGAGTGCATGCTTATCTATCTATTTGTTTTCACTTTGCATTATAGGTTATACAAAGAAAGTTAAACCACGCAAACAAAATTATCAGTATGAGTGACCGGATCATCTGGCTTAGAGGTACTGAATGGAGAGCCAACTCTTATGTTGCCGGAAATATTCTCTTCGATGCGGGAGTATCAGTGGATGCGGTACATCCTTACAGAGACCAGATCGACACGATCGTTCTGACACACGGACATTATGATCACACGGTAAATCTTTCCAGTCTTGCAGAGTTCTGCTGTGCTAAAATAAAGATCGGTGAATATGAACTGCCGCTTTTAACGGATGCAAAGCTCTGCCTCTCAAATCAATTCGGGGAACAACCGTCGAATTATCCGGCAGAAGTCCTGAAAGACGGAGACACAGTGGGCGATTTCACCGTGTATCACACACCAGGGCATACACACGGAAGCATCTGTCTTTTCAGAGAATCAGACGGTGCCCTGATATCAGGCGACACCATCTTTCCAAACGGTTCATTCGGGCGGACCGATCTTCCCACCGGAAATCAGGCAGAACTTATATCCTCAATAAACAGGATCGCAGAGCTTCCAGTCCAGTCACTCTGGCCCGGACATGAGATGCCGGTCGTAAAAGATGCAAAACGCCACGTTCTTTTGTCCAAAAACGAAGTGGCAAAGTATGGATAAGGGAATATATTGTCTGATCCTTTCGTGCGAAAAAAACTGCACGATCCAAATCGGAGCACTGGGTGAGAGAAAATTTCAGGAGGGCTGGTACATTTATGTGGGCTCGGCACTTGGTTCGGGCGGGCTCTCACGGGTTTCCCGCCATATCAGATTTTTTCGCGAACATTACCGGAAACCGAAATGGCACATAGATTATCTAATGGCATCCGATGACATCACACTCAAAGAAGTGCTTTGTGCAAAAACCACAGACCGGCTTGAGTGCGTCCTTGCACAAACCATTGGCGGTGAAGAAGTTGAGAACTTCGGGTGCTCGGATTGTTGCTGCAACTCGCATCTTTTCTACCGGAAAAACATCCCGACTGACGAAGTCGCGTGTACTTTTAAAAAAATCGGATTGATGCCGATTTATCATCCCATTCTATGAATCAGGATAACTTTCTTTAAATATTTTTGAAAGGAATCCCCTATTAAATTTTAAGATTTTTCCTTCAATGCATAGAAACTATTTATCTCTCAGCCTACAAACGCTAATGAACAAAATATCAAGGTAAGCTATGAACAAAAATAATCTTCCACGAATAATCCTTGCAGGATTTATTATCTGTGCTGTGGTCATTTCATGCGCAGGAACGGTTTCCGCTGCAACTCAATCCACATTTGAAATAACAGATTTCTCAATGTATCCGGATTCTCTGATGCCGGGAGACTCGGGTGTTGTAACAGTTACCATCAAAAACACCGGAT